>ENA-OZIC01000010-OZIC01000010.1-human-gut-metagenome-genome-assembly--contig:-NODE-10-length-125494-cov-35.328502_pt1 | contig 125494 bp, 159 predicted proteins | sample MGYA00244056_ERZ653704 | MGnify/ENA primary metagenome ERZ653704 (study PRJEB26926, sample SAMN06165229) | human gut metagenome | biome: ENVO:00009003; feature: ENVO:2100002; material: ENVO:00002003... | reverse complement strand
TCATGCCTAGTCTCGTGGGCTCGGAGATGTGTATAAGAGACAGCTTTTATATGGCCGTACAGGATGACTGCCTCCGCAAGAATCCCTTTGACTTCCAGATCAATGAGGTTATCAACGACGATACCGTACCAAAGGTGCCGCTTACCCCTACACAGGAAAACGAGCTTTTAGACTTCATGCAGAACGATCCCGTCTATGCCAAGTATTATGACGAGGTGGTGATCCTGCTGGAAACCGGGCTTCGTATTTCCGAACTCTGCGGTCTGACGCCCGCTGACCTGAATTTTGAGAAGCGCTTTGTGAATGTAGACCACCAGCTTTTGAGAAGCACCGAGGACGGCTACTATATCGAAGCGCCAAAAACAGAAAGCGGATTCCGTCAAGTGCCTATGAGCGCAGCCGCCTATGAAGCGTTTGAGCGCGTGTTGAAGAAGCGCAGGGACGGCAGGTGCATTGAGGTTGACGGTTATAAGGACTTCCTGTTCCTGAACCGGGACGGCCTGCCCAAAACCGCCGTCAACTATGACGCCATGTTCAAGTGCCTTGCCAAGAAGTACAACAAGTGCCACAAGGAGCCGCTGCCCGATGTGATGACGCCGCACACCATGCGGCATACATTCTGTACCAGAATGGCAAACGCGGGCATGAACCCCAAGGCATTGCAGTACATCATGGGACACGCCAACATTGTAATGACGCTGAACTATTACGCCCACGCTACTTTCCATTCCGCACAGGAGGAAATGGAACGGCTGCAAGCCAAGGCAAAAACCACCGCAGAGGCCAAGCCGGAGCCTGCGGCGGAAAGCGCCGAGGAAACCAAGGCGGCATAAGTAGTACGCAGAATTTACTACTGCTTTTACTACTTTTGAGAGCGAAAACATAAGGGGTAATAAAAAGATTTGTGAGGTTCTTCCGATATGAAAAGTGCCGGAAAAGCCCGGAATAACGGGCTATACCGGCATATAAGAACATCTAAAGAGATAATTAGAAATCTATTAAATGATTATAAAGAAGTTGCAAGAAGAATTGGACAAGAATGAGGAATATAAGGACTTATTATTAGAAAGAAAGGAAATATTGCGTTCTAATGGCTTCATCAATAAATTACAGCCAAGATTTGAGGCTATATGTGAAAGACTACAGGAAATAGATAATGAAACTCAAAAGAAACTATGGGGAGAGGTGGTATTGAAGGATTCTGAAGATGAGGATATAGATTTTAGTTTTAGGGACACCAGTGAAAATGTATTTCAAGAAGCACTAAAAACATATTGTGATAATAATAAAAGTAGAAGAGAATATGAAAAAAGAATGGGAATGATAACGGATGAAGAAAGATTAAGAGTAAAAGAGTTTATTGAACAGCTAGAGGCACAACGTAAAAAGCCTCAATGAGAATACCCCTTTTTTAATATTAAAATTGGGGGAATCGAATCAATGTAAAATATGTGTTTTAATTGCAGTGGTAGGAAATATTACCACTGCTTTTTATTTTGCATGAGAGGAGGTGAACAGAATGACATGGACTGATTTTAAAGAATATAGTTCGGACGTACAATTACAGATTGGTCAGAGAATTCAAAAGTTGAGAATAGATAAAAAGATTGCCGCTGTTGATTTAGCAGCTGTGCTAGATATCCAGAGTAATCAGATGTCTAGGATTGAGAATGGACGTGCAAATTGTACTGTGCCTCAGTTATATGTGATTAGTCAGATTCTAGGTTGTTCTGTTGATTACCTCCTGTTTGGGAAGCAGTGCTTGACTATTTCACAGGAGCAGGCGGATTCCATTAAGGTCTTAATAGAAACATTTACAAAATAGTCTTTTAAAGACTACAAACAATGAAAAGATAGGCTTTATAGGCAAATCATAAAAAGTGAAAGTATTCTATCATAATCATGTGCTAAGGAACAGCACACCACGAGAGTGGAGGCGCCAAAACTCTCCAATACGAAATCGTAAAGGAGATAACAAAATGAATAAAAGAGATTTTAACGTAGTAGGAAACGAAGGTACAGATAATCAGGAGCTTGCAAAGGGTATTGCATTTGTAAAGTCACGCAGAGCAGAACTTAATGTAGTCCAGATGGTCGAGAATATGCGTGATCAGGCAATGCCTAATGGAGTAATAATCAATGATGCGTATTGTGATCGTTCAATGACAAGGGACTATGACAGAGAAGGTCTGAATGCTTTCTTTGCAACACTTAAAGAGGAAGACTTTGAGGTTGTAGTAGTCAGAAGCCTGAATGAGATCACAGATGACATTTTTGATCTGGAAGAATTTGTTAAGACCATCACAGATATGGGCATATGGCTCTATTCTCTTGAAGTCGGTCCGGTGCCAATTATTGTATCTCATGCAGAGGATTTTGGATGCTAACGGAGTCCTTTGGTAGAGCGACAACAGAAAATCATTCCGGTCGGGACAAACAAGTCCCGGCTGTGAAGGATTGCAGATTTACACAGACTGCATTCGGAACAGTTGTACATGATTCAAGTGGGAAGTGGCTTGGTCAGTACGAGACAGAAGATGCAGCTGTAGAGATGATTAGGGAAATGGCACAGGACATTGGAGGGTACGACGATGAAATATGAAGGATATAAAATTGGTCCGGTGATTCGTGATATCCGTAAGGACAAAGGACTTCTCATTGAAGAGGTTGCTGCTAAAACTGGAATAAGTGTTTCGACACTTGGACAGGTGGAGCAAGGAGGAAGAAACCTGAGCATGAAAAATTTGTATATGCTTATGGAAGTTTATGAAACAGACGCAAATAGCTTACTTGCAATAGACTGTACACCGGATTCATTAGATTCGAGGCTAAAGCGGTTACCTGCAGATAAGCAGGATTATTTGAAAAAGACATTTGATTTTATGATAGAGCAGGCTTTGAAGTCAGCATAGGAGGCAGAGAATGAGAAGAAAGATTAAAAAGATGGATTGCATAGAATATCTTTCAGTGCAGGCTCCATTGGAAAAAGTAAATATGCTTGAAGACAAGCAGAGCAAATATATACATGAATTTGTAAAGAGAAAAGAATATTCAATCGTGGGAAAGATAAGACGCAATGGCTTTTCGCAGAGAGATGTTGATCGCCAGTGGAATCAGATTGTGAATATGATCCGCAAAAAGCAAATCAGTGGAGTAGTTGTTGCGAATATGGCAGCTATATCCAGCAGTGTTGCGGATGCTTATTTTAAGGTAGGACTGGTTATTGAAGCAGGCGGCATTGTGGTGACTGTAGATGAGGGCAGATTGGATATGCACATCAAGAAGGGAGCATAGATATGAGTAGACGAACAGAAAAAAGAAGATATGGTAAATATAATAAATTTGATGTTGTGTATGCGGATTTTGGAAAAAATCCACATGGCATTCAGGGCGGAATCAGACCAGGAATAATTATTTCATGTGATGCAAGCAATCATGATGGTGCACCGCAGGTGTCAGTAGTCCCTTTGAGCAGTAAGTTAAAGGATATCCCGGTACATGTAATTTTAAATCCGAAGGATGTGAGTGGATTTGGATTAAGTAAGATCTCTGATTTTATGCCTGAAGATGCACAGACAATTTCAAAAGGCTGCATTAGAGCAAAAAGTGGAACTGTCATTGAGGATTCAGGCGTGAGAGAAGAAATAGACAGAGCATTGATACGACAGTTTGATCTGTTACCTGTAGCTCGCAAAATGGTAATGGAGGAGTTGGCAAATGGACAGCAGAACTAAAAAGACTAATAATAAAAGATTTGTCAGATATTCAGAAGGAGCAGAGATGTATTCAATGAGTGTGTCAAAGTTTATGCAGTTAGCGAAGGATGCAAAGGCATGTTACAAAGTGAATCAGCTGGTGTTGGTTAATCTGGATATTATTGACGAATATCTTGAAACTTTCCACATTGTAGATGACGAGTTTTATAAGTAATTATGAGAAATGACGCATTAGTATAGAAGAAATACAAACAAGTATGGAGAAAAATGAGCCAAAAGAGAAAAAATGTATTGACTTTCGGTCAGACCAAAAGTATAATATGATTAAGATATGAAGGAGGCATACAGATGGCTAGAACTGGAAGACCAAAAGCAGATAAACCTTTTGATCATAAGGTGACTGTTAAATTTAAAGAAGAGGAATACCAGATAATGGTTGAGTATGCTGAGACTCATAATCTATCCATTTCGCAATTGATTAGAATGGGTGTTGAATTACAAATGAAGCAACAGGCTAATCAGTAGAACAGGCTCTTTTCTCCGGAAAGGAGAGAATAATGGCTTGTAGAAAAGACGGTAAAGGCAGAGTATTAAGAAAGGGTGAGGGTTACAGAAAAGGCGACGGAAGATACTCATATGTATATATTGATCCATTAGGCAAGAAAAAGACCATTTATGCAAAGTCTTTGGTAAAACTTCGAGAAAGAGAAGAACAGTTACAAAAAGATCAGTTGGATGGACTTGATGTCTATGTCGCAGGAAAGGCTGATGTGAACTTTTTGTTTGACAGGTACATATCAACTAAAACAGAATTGCGTAGCACTACTTACAGTAATTATTTGTATACATGGAATCATTTTATTCGTGATACATTTGGCAAGAAGAAAGTAAGAGATGTGAAATACTCAGACGTGTTGTTCTTTTATACAGACTTGATTAATAATCAGGGATTACAGATTAATACGCTTGAGACAATTAACACAGTACTAAGACCTACATTTCAACTTGCTGTCAGAGATGATATCATAAGGAAGAATCCGGTAGACGGAGCATACTGTGAAGTAAAAAAGCGTAATGGTGGTGCCAGAAAAACAAGGCGAGCGTTGACTGTGGATCAGCAGAGAAAATTCATGGAGTATGTAGCAAAGAATCCGTTCTTTTATCACTGGTATCCATTCTTTGTATTTTTGTTAGGAACTGGATGCAGAATAGGAGAAGCAATTGGGATACGCTGGGATGATATTGATTTGGAAAATCGAATCATTGATATCAATCATAGCTTGACCTATTACCAGAGAGCGGATGATTCATATAAATGTGAGTTTAGAGTATCTTTGCCAAAGACAGAAGCTGGTAATCGTAGAATACCTATGATGCAGCAGGTATATGATGTGCTTCAGGAAGAATATGAGAGACAGAAGCAGGAAGGCTTTTGCGTTGAGAATGTGGATGGAATGACCAATTTTGTATTTACAAACCGATTTGGGATGCCACATAACCCAGCAGCAGTAAACCGGGCAATCAAGAGAATTGTGGATACACATAATTCAGAAGAAGAGGTGGCTGCTAAAAAGGAGAAGAGAGAACCTGTTATGATTCCAAGATTCTCCTGCCATATCTTCAGACACCCGTATGTCAAGCCCACGACAAAAAAATTTCTATCTTTTTTCAAATTTGAAATGGCGATTTCTCTTAGGGCTTTCCTGTGCTTCGCTCTTTTGCTCGACATCAAGGAAGGCCCTCAATTTGTGCCTTTCATCCGGTAAAACACATGCAAACACTTGGCTGCCAATTCTACAGTAAAACGCCGCTTTCATTGTCTGTTCCTCCGTTTCCTGGGATGTTAAAGACATCCTGCATCTTATAGACTATCTCGATCCGGTTTCCAGGGAATACATACACCTTGTCAATTAAGGCATCAATCAGCGATTGTGTCAGACTGTCGGCCCCGGAAACTTCTTTTATGATTTCCCGCCGCTTGACTTTGGCCTCATAGTCCGCCTGGGCCTGTTTGGTCTGTGCCGCTGCCATTGTGCAGACATTCTTCACCCGGACCAGCTCCGCGTCATATCTGGCTTTCTGCTCTTTGTAAGTGCCCAGGTCGATCTCACCGAGGGCAAACTGCTCATAAAGCTGCCGTTTGGCATCCTGCAAAATCTGCACTTTCTTCTCATATTCTGATTGCTGGACCATTTGCAAATCAAGGCTGTCTTTGCCGTCTCCATCAACCCCCAGCACTGTATCTACCTGTGCCCGGATGATCTGAAATACAGCCGTTTCCAATTCCTCCGCCTTGACCGACATACCATGACAGGCAAAATCTGTGTTTACCTGGGAGTGCCGGCAATAGAACTTTGGATATTGTGTAGTCCGTGACAGTGCATGGTCGCAGCAGCCGCAGAACACTTTCCCGCGCAGAGGGTAATCATGCCGTTTTTTGTTTGGGATAGAAAAGCGGCGTATACCGGCTTTGGCCTGCTCGAATAACTCTTTGCTAACAATCGCCGGGTGATGATCCGGTATCTTGTACCATTCGCTTTCATCTTTCAGCCTTATGCGATGCCCGCCGATCTCGGTAACAGCCCGCTTGCCTATGACATAGGTGCCGATATAGCGTTCATCCTCCAGCATACGCAGGACAGTTGAACTGCTCCATGTTCCATGTGTCCGCGATACATCATAAAAGCTCTGTCCCTTGCTCTTGCGGTATTCCCCAGGTGTAGGGATATTCCGCCGGAACAACTTCCGGGTAATCTCCGCCGCTGTGGTTCCCTCGGCAGCCCACCGAAAGATCAGACGGACAATTTCAGCCACATTCTCGTCAATCTCCATACGTCCATCCGCGCTTTTCCGATACCCATAGGGACAAATCTTACTCTGGTACTCGCCGCGCTGCATTTTTGCGTATTTTGCGGTTTTCGTCTTGACCGACATATCCCGGCTGTAGCACTCACTAATAAGATACTTAAAGGCCACATCAATGCCCCCAGTATCTCCCTTGAAATTGATGGTGTCAAAATCATCACTGACAGAGATAAACCGCGTATGGTACAGGGGAAATACCCGCTCAATGAAATATCCGGTCTCAATGCTGTTACGGCCAAAGCGGGAAAGGTCTTTCACCATGATACAGTCGATCTTTCCGGCCTGAACCATTTCCAAAAGCTCCTGAACGGCAGGACGCTCAAAATTAGCGCCGCTGTGCCCGTTGTCTACAAACTCCAAAACCTCGGCCCGGTCCCATTCCGCCAGCGACATGGCGTGCTCCCGCAGGATCGCCCGCTGGTTGGGAATACTCATGCTTTCGGTTTTCGTGTCCTCCAAAGAAAGACGGATATAAAATGCGATCACAAATTTCTGCATTGTTCCACCGCCTTTCCATATTCCTCAAATTCACTCTTGAAGCGGAAGCTCACACGGATTTCCTTGTCATGGGTAATCTCGATCCTCTCAATCAGCCTGTCAATCAGGGCAGCGGTCAGGGTATGGTCTTTTTCCAGGACTTTTGCATCCTGTTCCAGCTCCTTATATTTGGCAAGCTGGGCGTCCATGACGGCAAGCCCGTTTTCCAAAGTGCTGATCTCGTCGGAGAGTTTGGCAATGACTGCTTCATAATCCTTTTTCATGGTGAAGTATTCTTCGCTGGTAAGCACTTTCTGCACGAAGTTCTCATAAAGGCCACGGACAAAACGGCGGTTCCTATCAATTTCCTGCTTCTTTGCGGAAATGCCCGCTTTCAGATCATCACGCTCTTTCTTCCGTTTTACCTCTGCCTCTAAGACAAAGGAATAATTACCTAAAGCAACCGTCAATTCCTGCTGCAATATGGCAATGACAGCGGAAAGCAAGTCCTTTTCTGTGAGAGACACGCCCAGGCATCCGCCTCTTTCCGTGCGGCCGTTAGTAAGGCAATGGAAGCGGTAAACATCCGACCCTTTCTTCCGCTTATTGCGCTGCCGGTGAAGGCTGCCGCCACAGTGGGCGCAAAACACCTTCCCCTTAAAGATGTTCGGGGTATAAGGGTCAACCTCATGTGCCTTGCTTTCTTCGCACACCTGCCTGCGGTATGCCTTTACTTCCTCAAAAACTTCATGGCTGATAATGGCCTCATGGGTATTGGTGGCGATAATCAGGTTGTCCTCGTCTGCCTGTACCTGCTGGTGGTCCACAATTTTTGTCTTTCCCTGCACCAGATCACCGGTATAAACTTCACTGTCCAGTATCTTTGCAACCGTGCGGGTCTGCCATTTGCCGGAGCCGATCAGGTTTTCATGGGTGATCTCGCCCGTGGCACGTTTCCGGTGGCTGGGCGTCTGTATGCCCTGTTCGTTCAGCCTGCGGGCAATATCATTCAGCCCTACATGCTCATAAGCCCACTGGAAAATCTGAAATACAACCTCGGCGGCCTCCGGGTCAATGAGCAGTTTATGGCAGTTCTCAGGGTCTTTCCGGTAGCCGTAAGGGGCCCGTGCGCCAATGTACTCACCGTCTTTCATGGCCTGCCTTGCCTGGGCTTTGATCTTGCGTCCAATGTCCAGTGCATAGGCTTCATTTATCATGTTTTTCAGGGGCAGCATAATACCGCCGTGAAGGTTGCTGGCATCCGCTGTGTCAAACTGGTCTGTAAGGGCAATAAAGCGTATCTGATGCGCCCGGAAATACTGCTCAATATAGTAGCCGGTATCAATGGAATTGCGCCCCAGCCGGGACAAATCCTTTACGATCACACAGTCGATCAGCCCGGCCTCAATATCAGAAAGCATCTGCTGGAAACCCGGACGGTGGAAATTGGTGCCTGTAGCGCCGTTGTCCACATAGGTGTTGTAAACAACAAATTCCGGCCTTCCTGCCAGAAAGTTTTCCAGCACCAGCTTTTGGTTCCCAATGGAATGTCCGCGCTTTTTGTTGTCCTCCACGGACAGCCGGATATAAAGGGCGGTGCGGATATAGATGGAAGTATCGCACACCGGCGCCGCCGTTTGGTTTTTTCTGCTCTTTCTTGCCATTTATCCCACCATCCTTTCCTTGAACTGCACAACGGTCTCCGCCGCCTGCTTTGCGAGTTTTAATGCTTTTTGGTATTCATCCTGATAGTTGAATTCAATATGTAGGTCATTCTTCCCCAAAACCGTAATGCTGCGTATAAGCTGTGCCACCACCCGGCGATCCAAATCCTCCAGAGTGGAGAACTTCATAAAATGGGCCATCCAGCGGTTGCGCTCGCTCCGGTTTTCCAGCACGTCAGTCAGCTTTTCGTTCAGCTCGGCAATGGCCTGTTTCAGCAGGTCAATATCCGCATTGTACTTGCGCTTATAAGAAAGAAATTCCTCTTTCGTCAAAATGCCGCTGACAAGGTTCTCATAGAGCTTTGTCTTGAAGCCCTCAATCTTTGCCATGCGTTTTTCATTGGCGGCGATCTGCCCGGCATATTCCTGGGCCAGCTCCCGGTTGATCCGTTCCTGGCTGATACCTGAAAGAAGGGCATCCAGGGAGGCCACATTATCAATATGGCCTTTCAGACTGTCCCGGACACACTCAATCAAATCTTCCTCTTTGAGCATGACGGAACCATTGCAGCCGCCTTTCTTTCCTGTCGGGCAGTAGTAATAGTGATACTCCCTGCCTTTGTAGTGGTTGGTTTTCCGGGTCATGCGGCAGCCGCAGCACCCACAGATCAGAATACCGGAAAACAGGTACACCTTATTTTCCTTTGGGGAAGTCCGGGTATCGATCCGCTTGATTCTCTGTACCAGGTCGAAGTCGTGCCGCTCCACAATCGCTTCATGGGCATCCTCCACCCGAATCCATTCATCTTCCGGCTTGTTTTCCCGCTCCTTTAATTTGAAGTGGGGTGTGGTCTGCCGGCCCTGCACCAGCGTACCCGTGTAGGTTTCGTCCTGCAAAATGCGGATGATAGTCGTTGCCGACCAGCGGCAGTCCTTTTTATCTGTATATCCGCCCTTTGCATGGGGCATCCCCTGGCTCCTTTTATATGCCAGCGGGGAGAGAATACCCAGCCGGTTCAGCTCACTTGCAATATGTGCCGCACTGAACCCCTCCAGGCGTTTCCTGAAAATATCCCGTACCACGCCAGCGGCATACTCGTCAACCTCCAGGCGCTTGTGCTTGTCACCGGTCTTGATGTAGCCATAAACAGCGAAAGCTCCGACAAAATCACCGCTGCGCCGCTTCACATCCAGGGCGCTCCGGGTCTTAATGGAAATATCCCGGCTGTACGCCTCATTCATTATGTTTTTTACGGAAACGGTCAGATCATCGCCTGTGTCATTCAGGGTGTCCACATTATCGTTGATCGCAATAAAGCGTACCCCATAGGCGGGGAATACCCGGCGCATATAGCGCCCTGTTTCAATGTACTCACGTCCCAGCCGGGACAGGTCCTTGACAATGACACAGTTGGCTTTGCCTTCCTTGATAAGCTCCATCATTTCCTGAAATGCTGGCCGGTCAAAAAGGACTCCGCTGTAACCGTCGTCAATCTTTTCGTCCACAACCTCGATCTCCGGGTGCTGGGCGATATAGTTGTCAATCAGTTTTCTTTGGTTTACAACACTGTCGCTTTCCGTTGATTTGTCATCCGTATAAGAGAGACGGATATATTTGATCGCTCTGTAAACCTGCATACAAAAACACTCCTTTCGTCGCGGAAAAATCCCGCAATTCAAGGAGTGCAGTTCGTACATTCGTTATTCAATTCCTTTTCCCAAGAATATTATAACGCTCCCCGCGGGAAAAAGCAGCCCCCAATTCAAAAATTTTTTACCGTAAGACGCCCTGCAAACATTCTTCCAGTGTAGCACCGCCCTGAGCGAAGCTGGCTCGGACAGTAAACTTACCGCACTTGAAGCAGTAGGGGTCTTTGATCTGCCGGACAAACTCGGCGATCCGTTCTTCCCTGGATAAGTCTTTATTGACTGACACATGGCGAATATCCGCCAGCGGTTCAGCAGAAATATCCTTCTGTCCTGATAAAGTATATGGTTCCTGCATGGCACACGCTCCTTTCCGTTCTGCAATATAGTGACATCAAAACCACATGAATAAGCCGGCCCCGTCCATAAGGAAGCAGGCCCGGCTCATGGTATCTGATTTCGATTTTGCTATGCCGTATTTGCCACGCGCCCCGGCATGATCCTGACTGTGCAGGAAAAGGGGATGTTATAGGCTGCGGACAGCTTGGCCGCATCATAGCCCCGCCTGTGCCGCTGCTTTGCCAGAGCTGGCGAACACCGCAGGAACTTCCCCCAAGTCCTTAGGGGATCGTGAGAAAGTACCATTATAGCCTGTGTCCGTCATCGCGCCCGGCCTGCCACAGCCGGGTCAATGGGTTGCGTGGATCGCTCGGACAGCTTTGTTCATCACCTCCTAAGCTGCCTGTCATTGCGCCGCCCCATTCGTCGCTCGGAACACAGGGGAAGTACCTATAACACCGTATATTCAGTTGTCAAAGAACAGGAGAGGGCGGGCAGTTATGACAATTCACGTCTGCTGTGTGCCGGGGCGTCTGCCACACGGCCACACCCTCCGGGCTTGTCCTGCCGGAAATATGTCCCTCTATTATTCATTTCATTTTTGGGGCTGTTTTTCGGGGTCTGGATTAAATTTCTTCCAGAATTTTTTTCAGGCGCCGAAGCCCCCGCTGGATTCCTTCATGCACGGAGCTGGGAGCGGAATTCTCACTCTTTGCAATTTCCGATAAGCTCATGCCAAGAAAGAAATGGGCGCTGATCCGGCTGCGCTGCTTCTCTGGCAGCATGGCAACCGCCCGATACAGCCGGGCATTTTCTTCTTCCTGTTCCAGAATTTCCGCCGGTGTCAGCACGATCACCAGAGCATCCCGCTCCACATTCTCGTCATAGTCCAGTGAAAAATAAGCCTTGTGCCGGTATGTACGCAGGAAATGAGCTGCCTCACTCAATTTGTATTCATAGAGCAGATCGGCAACCTCGTCCGGCACTTCCACAATCATATCTGTTGTATAAAAAGGGTAATAGTCCCTCAAATTGATTTCTTTCATTAGGGTGTCCTCCAATTTCGATTTTTGAGTTGATAGCTGGCAAATCGAAACCAGAGGGCGGGGAGCGGCAGTGTGGGGTAATATCGCCGCAAGATACAAAAAAGCGCACCCATATAACAATGGGTACGCACCAAATCAAGGCATGTAAAAAAACCTCAAATCTTGTCGAGTTGAAAAATGCCGCAATCCATAACAGACGGATTACGGCATATAGGGCATTATATAGAATAGAATATTTTGGCTGTCCGGTATCTTTTGGCAGCATCCGCACACCCCTCCCCACGAAAGAGGCACGGAATATCTATTATTGGCCTCTTATGGGAAGAAATTATAACGAGCAGATTACTTGAACCTTTCCAAAAGCATTCCGTTTTTGTCCAAGCCGACCGCAAATTCTGATAAAATTCAACATAGTTGGAATCAAAAAACAAGGTCATTAGGAAAGAGGCTTCTTCCTAACGGCCTTGTCATGGTAATGCAAATTTATATCCGATTCCGGTAACGCTTTTAATGTAATCAGGATCATCAGGTCTGATTTTTAGCTTTTTTCGCAGATTGCTCACATGATTGTTAATGGCCTTTCGAGAATAGTAAGTGTAATCCTCATTCCAGACCAAATCAGTAATAAGTTCATAGGTAAATACACGTTTGGGATTCATTATAAGCAATGCAAGAATGTCAAACTCTTTTACTGTAAGGGCAATTTCCTGTTCGCGGACAGATACATGACGGTGTTCCAAGCAAAGGTATAAATCTCCTTCCCGAATTTCTGTTAAGGGCTGTCCGTCGGCTTTTTGTCCGATAGCAGAGATAATATGCGACATATCAGCGATAAATCCCCCTCGTTGTTTTACTTCAAGAGCAAAATCTATCATTTCCTGCTGTTGGTCCACATTAAGCAAAACAAAGAGCTTTTCGCCAATCTGTCTGCCATTCTCAGATAAGTCAAATACCGCTAATTTCCCATGTCATCACCTCCCGCGTTAGATAGAAAAAACCAGTGGATAAATAAGTCTTACCCACTGGTCTTGCTTATCTGCAATCAACCCCATCTGACAGTATCGTTTTGACAATATATCTATTCGCCAATATTTTGCTTTCGGTATTCAGCCGGCGAGATCATCATAACATCTCGAAACGCAGTCGCAAATTTGCTCTGGTTTTCGTATCCGACCTGATTGGCAATTTCTGCTATTGTCGCCTGTGTCTGCCGAAGCAGTACAGCAGCTTGTCTAATACGGTACTCTTTCATATAGGTTCCAATGGGCTGCCCGTAGATTCCCTTAAATGTATTTTTCAGTGTTGCAGTATTGATAAGGAATTCTTTTGAAAGCTGCTCAATCGTGGGCCTCTCCTGCAAATTGGAAACCAACTTCTGATGAATCTCTTTTACAATCTCTACTTGCGGTGCCGTATATTGCTCCCGCTGTTTTTCCTTTGAGACATCTATCACGCTGAGGAACAAAAGCAATTCCTGAACTTTGAGCTTAAAATAGGATTTCTGCAAAAAGTCCGGTACAGAATATAATTCAGAGAAGATATGCTCAATCTCATTTTTTGCCCGCATGATAAAACAGTTTCCGTCAGCGCAGAATTTTCCCTTAAAATCCAGAATATCAATGCCGCTTTCAGAAAGAATTTCAGGTGGATTTTCCGCTACCGTATTAAGGTTAATCACTACGGATATTCCACGATAATGTTTTAGCGGGAAAGACATTTCAGGTGAGCAGTTGTCCATTGCATGGATAGACATATCGCCCTCTCCAAGATACAGACACGAACCACTCAAAAGGCGGCAGCCTTCCCGCCCTTCCCGGCAATGGTTGATTTCCAGGATGTTTGTATCAAAATTTCCATCCCATTCACAGCTTGTAGCTTCAAAATCATTGTAAATAACCTGGATGCCAGGGTAGACCTGATAAACCGTCATTAAGCCAAGCCCATCCGTACAATCCATTTTATAGACAGTACAGTAACCATCATTATCTTTTGGAATGACCGCAGACAACCCCTTTGAATTTGTAACCGGGTCTGTACTCATAGCAGTCCTTTCTATCATTCCTGTATTGTTGATCTGTTCTGCCAGCTTTTTACTGGCATTTTTTATTATAAAGGTTTTCTTCACTTTGCACCGCTCCAATCAGAAGGATTATCACTCCAATCGGAAATTATAACGCAAAAATGTCCACAGTGCAAATAGGGGGAGCCAGCACTTTCAGAAAAAGCACTGGCTCCTAAGCGATTTATTTACTGCAATATTCTCTGCCGGCACAGCCGGAACAACTGCCGCCGCAGCACGAACCGTTCTTGTGATCCCTTCGAACTTTCCGAACAGCCCAGATTGCGTAAATAGCTATTGCAGCAACGATCACGATTGTCAGAACCATTCCATACTCCTTTCTTGCCTGTTATCAAGAATCCTGCCTACGATTCATCAGGCACCATACAGCAGAAACCAAAACCGTAATAACTGCCAAAGACCAAAACAATTTCTTCATTTACACAACTCCTTTGTTATAGTAGTGATCCAATCTGATAAATAGCAAATGTGACGAGCCATGCAACTGCCAACTGGAATACAGCCGAAAACAGCATCCACTTTGTGCTGCCTGATTCCTTACGGATTGTAGCCAATGCTGCTGCGCATGGAATATACAGCAAGCAAAATACCATAAGGCAGATCGCATTGAGCTGTCCAAAACCAGAAGCGCCCAAAATACCTACCAGTGTATTCATCCCGGCCCCTGAGTTGATATTAGGTACACCAAAGAGAACGGCACAGCTCGACACAACAACTTCTTTTGCAGAAATACCGGCAATCAGAGCTACCGCTATCTGCCAGAATCCAAGACCAATCGGGGCAAAGAACGGAACCAGCCAATGACCTAAGATAGCGCCAAAACTCTCTGCCATTTCCGTTGTATATCCATGCGGTCCAAAATTAAGGATAACCCACATAGCGATAGACGCCACAAAAATAGTAGTACCGGCTTTTGTAAGATAGTCCTTGATCTTTTCCCACACATAAATTGCCACGGTACGGCTGCTGGGGGCTTTATACTCCGGCAATTCAATCAGCAGATAATTCTCTGACTTTTTCCGATCTATCAAATGAATAACTGCTGCTACCAAGATAGCAACCACCAAACCAATCAGATACATGGAATACGCCACCAACATTGCCTTATCCGCAAAGAACATTTCAGCAAATAGTATGTAGATCGGCAGTCGGGCGCTGCAACTCATAAACGGAGTAATCAGCATGACCTTAAACCGATCCCGCCGGTTTTCTAATGCCCTGGACGCCATGATTGCTGGCACAGTACAGCCAAACCCTAAAATCATGGGAATAAATGCCCTGCCAGCCAGTCCCAGCTTGCTCATAATCCCTTCCATAACATAAGCGACACGGGCCATATAGCCGCTGTCCTCCAAAAAGGCCAATGCCAGAAACAGAATAAAAATGTTAGGAAGAAATGTCAGAATACCACCGACACCGGCTATGATTCCGTCCACCAAAAGCGAGCGCAATACTTCATTGACGCCCACGGCAATCAATCCGTTGTTTACCAGCTCTGACAGACCTTCAACGCCCATTTCAAAATATCCTTTTAACCAATCACCGATTGTAAAGGTCAGAAAGAATACCACCGCCATAATACCGAGAAAAATAGGGATTCCCCATATACGGTGTGTCAATACCCGGTCCACTTTTTCAGTCAACGCATCCTGCCGGTCTTTATTCACCAGCACTTCATTGATGATCTCCTGAATAAAATCGTACTTCTCGTTGATAATGTCCGATTCATAGTTCCGGTCAAGCACATCCGGCAAATCAACCGGATAGCGTTTTGTGATTTCCTGATCCTGCTCTAATAACTTGATCGCGTGCCAGCGGTAATTTGTCAAATCAGGATATTTTCTTTTTAGTTCTGCCATGATAAGGTCAATCTTGTCCTCAATGGCATCACTGTAAACCATAGCATACTCCGAATGATGGTCGTGTCTATGCTTCGGTTTATATTTATGATGATGAATTAAGCAATCCGGGTCCTTGCAGTCTTTATGATGTGCCGCCGCATGGAGCAGCACATCCAGCCCCGTCCGCTTTCTGGCCGAAACCGGAATAACGGGAATCCCCAGCATTTCCGGCAGCCTGTGTGTATCAATTTCCATGCCGCGCTTCTCCACAATATCCATCATGTTCAGCGCCAGCACAACCGGTTTGCCCAGCTCCAAAAGCTGCAGCGTCAGATATAAGTTTCGCTCCAGAGCAGAGGCATCCGCAACGTCAATAATTACATCGACTTCATCACTTAGTATAAACTGCCTGGACACCTGTTCCTCCATTGTATAGGAGGTCAGGCTGTATGTGCCCGGAAGATCGACCAGACGAATGTTCATATCATGGTCTTTAATGGCACCTTCCACTTTTTCAACGGTAACACCCGGCCAGTTTGCCACTTTCAGGTTTGCACCTGTATAAGCGTTGAAAAGTGTCGTTTTCCCGCAGTTTGGATTTCCGATGAAACCGATAGTCAAGTTTTCTCCCATCGGAATTTACCTCACGAATATATTTTTTGTAATGTTACGCCCAAAGGCAAACCGGGTCCCTCTTACCTTAACAATCAGAACCCCTTTGCTCTTACTGTTCAAAACGGTAACGGTAGTCCCACGGGTCATCCCCAATGCCTCCAACCGTTTTTCGATATTTGTAGGCAGCTTAATATCCGTTACCTTGTAATCATTTCCAATACTTCCATCACAAAGGTACATATACATACCTCCTATCGCTTTACATTCAAAGTTGCCGGCATCCTGCGAAATTCGTAAAGCATCATGGAAATAGTAATGACAACCAGAATTGCATCCGTCAGAGCAATCGCCAGCCAGACACCACGGATACCCATACCGCCGATCATCGGCAGAACCACACAAAGCGGAATAAACAAAATGATCTGACGGAACAATACCAGCCAGGTTGCCTTCTTTGCTTTACCTAAAGCCTGGAACAAAGTAACAGCGATCAGGAAACTTCCCTGTAAAATGTACGTGCTGAACATGATACGGAAATTCGTAGCTCCCGATGCGGCAATACCCGGCGTTGTCAGGAACATGGACAAAATTTTGTCCGGGAACAGTTCAACCGGAATATAGAATACCAGAGACAATATTGTTGCTGCGATAATGAAAACACGGGTCAGTGTTTTTACACGGTCATAGTCCTTTGCACCATAGTTCGTGCCGGCGGCTGGCTGGAATCCCTGGCTGATACCCCACAGAGGTACAAACGAAAAATTCCAAAAACGAAGTGCCGCGCCCAAAAGAAGCTGTGAAGTCTCACCGCCATAATTAGAGGCTACACGATAAATTACTGTCTGCTGTACCAAAGTCAAAATCTGCATCAGAAGGGCAGACACGCCAACGGAAAGAACCTGGGGAAGCAATTCACCATCAATGCGAATACGCCCAATTTTCACATGAGGGCTTTTCTTTTTGAAATACCACAAAGTAACAGCAGCCTGGATAAATTGGGAAAGGATTGTTGCATAAGCGGCGGCCTCAATACCCATACCGTAGGGATTTAGAATCTTAATAAAAATCGGGTCCAGAATAATATTCAAAATAGCGCCGCTGGCAATGATTGTCATAGCCTTTTTGAGCTGGCCTTCCCCGCGGATTACCATATTAGCACTTTGGAAGAAATTCACGAATAGAGAACCCGCAAAAACAATCCGCAGATATTTTTCAGCATAGTTCAGAATATTGTCACTGGCTCCGGCCAAAGACAGAAGCTGACGGGTAAACACCATACCCACAACCGTATAAATGACGGACAACAGCAGAATCATTGCAACGAGGTTGCCCATGATCTTCTTAATGGTATTTTCGTCTTTCTTACCAATGGCACGGGACAATACCGAAGCAGAGCCCACGCCGATCATTGCCGCCGATCCTGCGTTTATCAAAGTAAATGGATAAGATACCGATATGGCGCCCATCTGTACGTCGCCTACCATCTGGCCTACAAAGATGGAATCCATCATGTTATAAAGTCCAACAACCACCATACCAAGAACCGCAGGTATGCTAAGTTCTATCATAAGCGGCCAGGGACTTTTTGTTAAAAGTTTTGTTCTTGTATCAAGTGCCTGTTTCATCACTTATTCCTCCTGGTCTAAATTCATTAGCCATGTCTAACCACTTAAAGTATATAAGATTTGCTTTGTTTTGTACGCTCCTAATTGGAGAAATGCCAATCCAAACGGAACAAAAATGGAGCGGGAGGAATTTACGCTGCCCGCTCCAAATTGCTACTGCATCATTTTTTCAAGCAATTTCAATGCTTCTTCCAGCTTTGGATTGTCAGTGTCCGTCTGTAATGCCTCGCGGACACAGGTTCGGATATGGGCTTGCAAAATTTGCTGATTGGCGCTTCTGAGTAGGGCCTGGGTCGCTAAAATCTGGTTGGAAATATCTACACAGTAACGATCTTCGTCAACCATTTGTAAAATCCCATCCAACTGCCCCCGTGCAATTTTCAGCTTGTGAGATATATCGCCTTTCTGTGCTTTCATAGGCGCTTACCGCACGCCGATTACTTCGTAACCGGCATCTTCAACGGCAGCCTTCAACACAGCATCAGGCACGTCCTGATTCAACTGCACCTGCGCGGACTTATTTCCCAGGTCCACCTCTACACTCTGGACACCCGGAATTTCCCGCAGTGCCTTATCCACATGCTTTACGCAATTCATGCACACCATACCTTCAATGCTCAATGTCTTTTCCATTTGAATTTCTCCTTTACTTTTTTCTACAATAACTGTCTGATCTTCCATGATATTTTCATCACGGGAAATATGTTTGGGCTTAAACCACCGCAGCCGCAGAGCATTTGTTACCACGAACACAGAGCTAAAGCTCATAGCAAAAGCTCCGATCATCGGATTCAGTTTCAAGGCAAACGGAATGAAGAATACACCCGCAGCAACAGGGATTCCGATGATGTTGTAGATAAACGCCCAAAAAAGATTCTGTTTGATATTGCGGATCACCGCCTTGCTGAGCTGGATTGCCGTAGAAACATCCAGAAGATCGCTTTTCATCAGTACAATATCCGCTGACTCAATAGCAACGTCTGTTCCGGCCCCAATCGCAATACCGACATCTGCTCTGGCAAGTGCCGGAGCATCATTGATTCCGTCACCGACCATTGCCACTTTTTTCCCGGCATCCTGTAAACGGCGGATTTCTTTCTCTTTATCCTGCGGAAAAACTTCTGCCACTACACGGTCAACGCCAACCTGACGCCTAATTGCCTCCGCTGTTTTTGCATTATCGCCGGTCAGCATAACGACTTCCAGCCCCAGCGCGGACAATTCCTGAATGGCCTGCCTGCTGGTCGGTTTTACTACATCCGCTACGGCAATTACGCCAATGAGCCGACCCGCACGGGCAAAGAACAGCGGTGTTTTTCCATCTTCGGCCATAGCCTCTCCAAGCTGCTGTAATGCGCCGCCTTGAATCCCATTTGCTTCTAACAGCCTCCGATTGCCGGCCAGACAAATATCTCCTTCAATCTGGCCGGTAATACCTTGTCCGGGAATCTGGCGAAAATCACTGACCGGAAGGAACGCAAGTCCTTCTTTTTCAGCCTCCGAAACGATAGCATCCGCAAGAGGATGTTCCGATAACTTTTCCAGAGACGCCGCGATTTGAAGTAATTCTTTCTGGCGTGTGTCGTCCCTGCACATCATGTTTGTAACAACAGGAGTACCCTGGGTAATCGTTCCCGTCTTGTCTAAAACAACCGTATTGATACCATGTGCAGTTTCCAGCGCCTCCGCCGATTTGATTAAAATGCCGTTTGTTGCTCCCTTTCCAGTCCCTACCATGATTGCTGTGGGAGTTGCAAGTCCCAGGGCACAAGGGCAGGAAATAACCAATACAGAAATGGCAATAGATAAAGCAAATTCCAAACCATACCCAGCCAATAACCAAACGACCATAGCGGCCAACGCGATAGTGATAACCACCGGCACAAATACGCCGCTGACTTCATCTGCCAGTTTCGCAATCGGCGCTTTTGAGCTGGTCGCATCATCTACCAGCCGGACAATCTGTGCAAGCGTGGTATCGTCGCCTACTTTTGTGGCCTGCATTTTGAAATAGCCGGATTTGTTGATCGTGGCGCCAATTACCTTATCGCCTATATGCTTTTCAACCGGAATACTCTCACCGGTCAGTGCAGATTCATCTACTGATGAAAAACCTTCCAGGAGAATACCATCCACTGGAATGGATTCACCAGCTTTTACAATCAGCGTTTCTCCCAACTGGACTTCGGAGGCGGGAATCTGGATTTCAAGTCCGTCCCGCTCTACCATTGCGGTTTTTGGAGCCAGGTTCATCAATTTGGTAATCGCATCCGAAGTCTTGCCTTTTGCGCGCGCCTCCAATGTCTTACCCAATGTGATAAGGGTCAGGATCATGCCAGCCGATTCAAAATAGAGGTCCATCATAAAGCTGTGAACCGTTGCCATATCCCCATGCCCTAAACCAATTCCAATCTTGTAAATCGCATAAATGCCGTAAACCGCTGCCGCGCTGGAACCTATCGCTATCAGAGAATCCATATTCGGCGATCCATGAAATAGCGTCTTAAAGCCTACCCGATAATACTTGAAATTGATAAATATTACTGGAATCACCAGAAGAAACTGCGTGAAAGCAAAAGTCATGGCATTTTCCATCCCCAGCAAAAAGCCGGGCAGAGGCCAGCCCATCATGTGCCCCATTGAAATATAGAACAATGGGATCGTGAAAAGCGCAGACAACAGCAGCCGTTGCTTCATTTTCTTATATTCTGCCTGGGCCGTACTGACCTCCGGTTTTGTTGTCCGGTTTTCTGTACGGCTCTTATTCTGGATTCCAGAAGAAGTTTTGGGAAGCGCCCCATATCCGGCCTTTTCAACAGCCTGAACGATTCCCGCTGTGTCCAGAACCGATTCATCATAAGAAGCAACCATACTGTTTTTCAACAGATTAACAGAAACTTCTTGTATTCCGGGCAGCTTTGCTACACTCTTTTCGATTCTGGAAGAACATGCCGAGCAGGTCATTCCCGTAATATCAAATTGCTCCTTGTGCAAAATCATCCCTTCTTTCTTGATAAATATTTCATGTGCAAGTCCCCCTCCCCCGTGGGGGACTAAGAAGCGTTATGATAAGGGACGTTTGGTATTTTCGGGGGAAAAATACCTGCCGTCCCATTCATAACGTCTGCACAAGCGGTCATTATTTGACCGTGTATCATTATAAGCTCTCAACTTTTCGTTTGTCCGCTCCATAGGGAAGTCTTTTTTATCCAAAAAGGAATCTGTTTTTTATTGCCAATCCAATCAGTAGCTTTTCAAATCCAAAGGGGAATATCATCCCCGAACCCGTTGACTTTAGACATTTTCGTGAATATACTGTGGCCATGAACGATTAAACACTCTTTTAATTGTTCAGCCATGTCAAACCAACCAAATGAATTAAGAAAGGAGGTCTTTCGACATGAAAAAGACCATTAAACTGATTGATCTGGACTGCGGCCATTGCGCCGACAAAATTCAGAAAGCCGTACAAAAGATTGATGGCGTCACCCATGTAGAGGTCAACTTCCTTAACCAGAAGATGGTTCTGGAAGCACCCGACGAGAAGTTCGACGCTATTCTGGCCGAAGCAAAGGCACTGATTAAAAAAATCGAGCCGGATGTAACCGTTAAGGTGTGATGAAAGCTGGACACCGGCTGCCGCTCTGGTAGCCGGTGTACTTTTTGAAAGGAGAACATCGTTATGACACGAAAACAAAAACGACTGCTAACGCGCATTATCGTGGCGGCGGCTTTATTTCTGGCCGGAAATTTCATTCCTTTGCCAGAATGGGCAGAAATGGGCATGTTCCTGATCTGCTATGCGGTTGCCGGCTGGGATATTGTGTGGAAAGCAATTACCAACATCCTGCATGGACAGGTATTTGATGAAAACTTTCTTATGACGATTGCCACTGTGGGGGCACTGATCTTAGGCGAACATTCCGAAGGCGTTGCCGTTATGTTGTTCTACCAGGTGGGAGAATGGTTCCAGTCCTATGCAGTATCTAAATCCAGAAAATCCATTACAAGTCTGATGGATATTCGCCCGGATTATGCCAATATAGAAAAGGACGGTAAACTGGTTCAGGTGGACCCTGACGAGGTGCAGATCGGAGATACCATCGTTGTAAAGCCCGGAGAACGTGTGCCTCTGGACGGAAAGATTATCAAAGGAACCTCCGCACTCGACACTTCCGCACTGACAGGAGAATCCATGCCCCGTGAAGTTGAACCGGGAATGGACGTTATCAGCGGTTGTATCAATCAGACGGGTATTCTTACCATACAGACCACGAAGGAATTTGGGGAATCCACAGTTGCCAAAATCCTGGACTTAGTAGAAAATGCAAGCGACAAGAAGGGCAAAACAGAAAACTTTATCAGCCGATTTGCCAGATACTATACGCCGATTGTTGTATTTGCGGCTCTGGCTCTGGCAGTTCTGCCGCCGCTGATTTTACAGCAATCCTTCAGCGTATGGATTTACAGGGCATTGACCTTCCTGGTTATTTCCTGCCCTTGCGCTCTGGTAATCTCCATCCCGCTTAGTTTCTTTGGCGGTATCGGCGGTTCCTCCAAAATTGGCGTTTTGGTTAAAGGAAGTAACTATTTGGAATCCCTGGCCCATGCAGAGACCGTTGTTTTTGATAAAACAGGTACATTGACAAAGGGGTCATTTGCTGTCACTGAAATTCATCCTGTCGATATGAAAGACACGCAGCTTTTGGAGCTGGCTGCATACGCAGAGGACTATTCCAATCATCCTATTTCTCTTTCTATTAAGTCCGCTTATGGAAAAAAGATTGACAGTTCCCGAATCTCCGATGTACAGGAAATTGCCGGTCACGGCGTCCAGGCTGTAATTGACGGGAAAAAGATTCTGGCCGGTAACGCGAAACTCATGCAAAAGGAGCATATCAAGTATTCTCCATCTTCTTCCGTGGGTACCGTAGTTTATCTGGCCTGCAACGGAAAATATGCCGGCTGTATTGTAATCGAGGACGAAATTAAAGCCGACGCAGCGACAGCTATCAAAAATCTGAAATCCTCCGGTATTCGCAAGACAGTCATGTTGACCGGAGATGCAGACGCAGTAGGTAAAAAGGTTGCCGGACGCCTCGGTCTGGATCAGGTATATACAGAACTGCTCCCGGCTGATAAGGTTGACCGCGTGGAAGATTTGCTGAAACAGAAAAGTGAAAAAGGCAAGCTGGTATTTGTCGGTGACGGTATCAACGACGCGCCGGTACTGGCAAGGGCTGATGTCGGTATTGCTATGGGTGCCCTGGGGTCTGACGCTGCCATCGAAGCTGCCGATGTTGTTTTGATGACAGACGAGCCTTCTAAGATTGCAGCCGTAATGAAAATCGCCCGAAAGACAATCAGAATCGCAAACCAGAATATTGTATTTGCTTTGGCTGTTAAGTTCCTGGTACTCATTTTAGGAGCCATTGGTAAAGCCAATATGTGGGCTGCCGTATTTGCCGATGTCGGTGTTTCGATTATTGCCATTCTGAACGCGATCCGCGCTATGCGTGTGAAGAACCTGGACAGCTCGGTACAGCGGTAATGTTCAGCTTTTCCCTAAATAATAAATGCGCCGTTCTCCTAATACAGCGGACGGCGCATTTCGCTTATAAATTTGTTGGACAGGATATTTTGAATAGGGCATCAATGGATTTATGCAACTGTTTTGCCTGAGGCATGTCGGCCAATGTGTAATAAACTTCTTTTCCATCTCTGCGGCTGGTTATAATCCCGCTCTTTTTTAGAATACGCAGATGATGTGATACAGCGGGAGCACTCATATCAACTGCCGCCGCGATATTACATACACATTCTTCACAATGGCACAACAGCCACAAAATCCGCAGGCGGGTCGGATCGCCAAGCTGTTGAAATAAAAATGATATATCCTTGAAGTCCTCCGCCAAAGGCATTTTTTCCAAAACATTTTCTATATTCTGTCCGTGGTTGTGAGGCAGATTGTAATGTTCCATAGCAATCAACTCCTTCCTGATACAATAATAACCATAACCTTTTTAGATGTCAAACAGCTTCATATATAGAGAGGAGGTAAAACATGAGTGACACAGCAAAGACTACTTTTTCTACCCCGACACAGCAAGAATTGGAGCAGCTAAGTGAGCTGCACAAAGCTATGGGCGATTACAGCCGTATGAAAATCCTGTGGCTCTTAATGGACCAGGAACTATGCGTAAGCAGTTTGGCAAAACAAATGAACATTACGGAATCGGCTGTTTCCCATCAGCTTCGGGAGCTTCGTATAGCAAGATTAGTCCAGTCGCGAAAAGTCGGAAAGAATGTATTTTACTCTCTGTTAGACGAGCATATTCAATGGGTATTGGAAGAAACATACGCTCATATTTCAGAAAGATAAAACGCAGCCCCCATTCCGTAAACACAAGAGGGGGGCTGCGCTGATCTGTTCAATTTTGAATTACAGGCTGTCGTAGGAAACCAACTGGCTCAACGGAATACGGGCGCTGTCAAAACGGTCCGTGTCCGCCGCGCCTTCATCGGAATAACCGATTGCCAGGATATTGACCGGCTCCAGATTGGAAGGGAGGCCAAATTCCTTGCTGAGAACATCCGGCTTGAAGTAGCATACCCAAACAGAGCCAAGCCCCAGCTCCGTAGCTTGAAGCATCATGTGATCCGTCAGAATGGAGGCATCGATGTCTCCGGTTTGCTTCTTATCGAAGGGACGAACCCAAGCCTTATTATGATCGGCGCAGACGATAATAGCCAGAGGCGCGCCGTATACATTGGCCGCTTTGCCAATCTTAGCCAGTCCTTCCTCGCTCTGAACGGCAATCAGGTGGATGGGTTGGAGATTTGCGGCAGTAGGAGCCACATGAGCAGCCTCCAAAATCTTTTCCAGTTTTTCGGCTTCGACTTTCTTGTCGGTGTAGCTGCGTACAGAGCAGCGCTGTTTTGCAATGTTAATGAAATCCATTGTTTTCGGTCCTTTCTATATGAAATTTATGTATGTCAAATCAACCACTGACTATATTGTAGCACCAATCACAGAATCCGCAAGAACGCACTTTTTTGGTAGGCACTACCCAAAAAGATAGCCTCTGCGATAAAGGAGAATGTATTATGAAATGTGAAAAAACTCAATTCAACTGTCCGGTTGAAGCAACCTTATCCCTGATCGGTGGAAAATACAAACCGCTGATCCTTTGGCATTTAATCGACCAGCCGCTTCATTACATGGAATTGCAGCGGCTTATTCCAAAGGCGACACCGAAAATGCTTTCGCAGCAGCTTCACGATTTGAATAATTGTGGTATAATTCATCGTGAAGTTATACCGGAAAAGCCGCCCAAGACTCTATATTCCCTCACAGCTTTTGGCAGGAGCCTTATCCCTATTTTGGACGCAATGTGCCAATGGGGAAACAGTTATCTGGACGGGCTGGATGTTCAACCCCCATGTTGCCATAGCCTCATGGCAAACACATATAAGGAGCAACAACATGAATAAAGTTTTGATTATAGATGATGACAAAGAACTTTGTGCCTTGATGAAAAAATGTATAGAACAGGAAAATATGTCTGCATTGATAGCATACGGCGGTACAGAGGGCCTTGAGTTGGTTTCTGAACATGATTCCGCTTATTCTCTCATTATTTTGGATGTAATGATGCCTGATATAGATGGTTTTCAAGTATTACAAAAAATCAGAGAAACAAGCAATGTCCCTGTGCTTATGCTCACGGCAAAAAGTGATGAAGAAGATAAGGTTGCCGGGCTGCGAATGGGAGCTGACGATTATTTGACTAAGCCATTTAGCCTTAATGAGTTGATGGCTCGTGTCAATTCGCTCATACGCCGGTTTACCACCTTAAATCCCACTTCTACAATAGATATAAACAACCTGACACTAAAAAATATGGTGATTGATAAAGAGAACCGTATTGTTTCTATCAATGCCGTACCTGTTGATCTAACGAGTAAAGAATTTGACCTACTGTATTTTTTGGCTTCAAATAAGGGACGTGTATTCACGAAAAAGCAGATTTACACCCATGTATGGGCAGAGGAATATGCTTTCGATGATAACAACATTATGTCCTTTATCAGCAAGTTGCGGAAAAAGATTGAGCCAGACCCAGAACATCCTTTTTATATTTTGACCGTCCGGGGGGTTGGCTATCGTTTCAACAAGGAGGCGTGACATGGGAGTAAATATTTATCTTCTTGTAGTGTTGGCGATCTCCCTACTTATCATCACCTTCCTGCTTTCTAAATTAGGCCAAGTCCACGGCCAGCTCTCGTTAATAAAAGATGCGCTGGAAGATATTAAACGGGGCAATCTCAACCGACGCATTTTAGCAAGGGAAAGTGATATGACAAAGCAAATTTGCTATGACATCAATCAAATGGCTATCAGCAATCAGGCCCGACTTATTGGACAGCGACAGGCAGATCAGGCATATAAACGACTTATGACAAGTCTTTCCCATGATGTAAAAACACCGTTAGCTTCTTTAGTGGGATATTTAGAGGCGATTGAAAGCGGTATTGTTTCAGGTGAGGAAAAAGAAGAATACCTCCATGTCGCATTTGATAAGTCCCAGCACCTAAAGCATTTTGTAGAAAGCCTATTTGAATGGGTGAAACTGGATGCCGGGGAGCAGCTTTTTCATTTTGAATATTCTGATCTCAATGAGCTGTCCCGCAACATTATGGCTGATTGGGTTCCCGTTTTGGAAAACAGTGGCTTTGAGTATGAGATAGAAATACCTGAAACAGAGTGTTCTATTCGCATAGACCCTAACGCTTATACTCGTATTCTCAATAATCTGCTACAAAACGTGATTGTCCATAGCAAAGGAAACCAGATGATATTGTCTATTTCTGCAAAAGAGAACTATGCCATTATTACAGTCAAGGACAATGGAATTGGTATTTTACCTGTCGATCTCCCACATATTTTTGAAAGAATGTATCAGGCCGACCATTCGCGTTCCGCTATCGGAAATGGTCTGGGCCTGTCCATTGTCAAAGAGCTTGTCAGCGCCCATAAAGGGAAAATCACCGTTACCAGCACTCCCAGCTTTGGAACTGAATTTACAATAACACTTCCAAAAGCCCTGTAAAAATGCAGGGCTTTCTTGTATTAAAAGCAAGCTAAAAACAAGGTTACGGCAAGGTTTTGGCAAGGTTTATAGATTATACTTTAATTGTGGCTGGCTTACAAACGAAACAAATCAACGGAAAGTGAGGAAACCTTATATGGACGATCTTGTAATTGAAGCAAAACGCCTGACAAAAATTTATGGAGAACAAACTGTGGTCAATGCGGTTGATCTTCATGTTAAAAAGGGCCGTATCTATGGCCTGCTTGGACGCAACGGAGCCGGAAAAACTACGATTATGAAAATGATTTTGGGCTTGGCTCCTATTACATCTGGTGAGGCGGATGTGTTCGGTAGGAATATCAAGGGAAATGAAAAGCGGATATATCCCCGTATTGGTGCCATTATCGAAACACCGGGATTTTATCCTAACCTGACCGGGACGGAGAATTTGGAGATTTTTTCAAAGCTGCGTGGCACAGCGGCCCCCGATGCAGTAAAGAGTGCGCTGGAAGTTGTCGGCCTACCCTATAAAGACAAAAAGCTATTCAGTAAATATTCTCTCGGCATGAAACAGCGGCTTGGCATTGCCAACGCCATTTTGCATGATCCGGAGCTGCTGATCTTGGATGAACCGACAAATGGCCTTGACCCTATCGGCATTGCAGAGATGCGGGACTTTATTAAGAATTTGAGTGCCATGCACGGAAAGACAATCCTGATTTCCAGCCATATTCTTTCAGAAATTGCGTTGCTGGCAGACGACATCGGTATTATCGACCACGGCGTTTTGCTGGAAGAAAGCAGTATGGAAGAATTAGCAAAGAAAAACAGTAAATATATCCTGCTGCGTGTATCTGATGTGCCTAAAGCATCGCTGATTTTGGAACGTCAATTCCATGTCAAAGAATATTCTGTGCAGGATGAACAGACGCTTTGGCTTTATGATACTACGCTGGACATGGCGGCTATCAATAAGGCCCTCGTGGTGCAGGATGTGGCCGTTATCAGCTCACAGCTCTGCAATGATACCTTGGAGGACTACTTCAAGAGAATTACAGGAGGTGAGGGCATTGCTTAAACTGATTGAAACAGAGTTCTTAAAGCTACGCCGCAGAAAAATGGTCTGGCTCATGCTTTTGGCTTCTCTTATTATGCCTTTTATGGCTTTTCTGCTATTTAATTACCGCGGAGATACAGATGTTGACCCGATACAATTTTACAAATGGTCTGCGTTTGGATATACGCTTTTTATTATCCTTCCGGTCATTTTAGGAATATTTTGTACCATGCTTATCCATGAAGAAAAACAGAGCGATTTATTGAAACAGCTTTGGATTGTGCCTGTCAGCAAATTGGCGTATCTTTTCAGTAAATTTTTTGTGGTTTTACTTTACTCCGTGGTTTTTATGCTGATTACAGCAGCAGCATCTATTCTGTTCAGTGTACTTCCCGGATATGTGGAGTTTGAATGGGGAAGCATTTTGTACTTGCTGGAAAGATGTATCGAAATTGGAGTGCTTACCGCATTTGCGATGTTGCCGGTTTTAGCGATAACTGCATCAAGAAAAGGCTATGTTCTCCCGGTCTGCGTAACGCTGGTTTATGCTTTTTTTGGATTTATCTTTATGTCGATCAATATGTATCTGATCCCGTTAACCAGCAGTGCGGTGATCGTGATGCGGAATAAGGATATTCCCGGTATTATATTTGCACAGGACATTAACCTTCCGTTGGCGTTCCTTTGCATCTGTGTCTGGGATATTGTTTCTGTGTTACTTGCAAAAATTGCATTGAAAGAAAAGTGAGGTGCGAATGATGTGTACCTTACTTTGGGCGGAATATAGAAAGCTCCGCCGTTCAAATATTGTCTGGATCACCATTTTCGCAACAGTGTTGCTCGCGATTATTGTTTTTGCAGAAGGGCAGGGTATACACGATGGCCCGGACGTACAGTATGGCTTAAAGGTCGTATATGAGGGTTCACGATATATAGACAATGCCGGATGGTATATGGATGAAGCACAACCCCTGGCGACTATGTTTGTTCTTCCAGCGGTCATTTCCCTTTTAGGGAGCTATATGATCTGCCGTGAGGAAGAAGATGACACAATGAAATCCCTACGGCTGATTCCTGTAGACGAAGGAAAATTAGTTGCGGCAAAAATGATGATAGCTTTTGTATTCAGTGTGCTTTTATACTTACTGCTTTTTTCTATAACATTTTTGACCGAAGCCCTGTTACATTTTTCTGATTTATCGGTAGAACTGGTTTTAAGCTGCATGAAGGAATATCTGTTGGATGGTATCGGTGTGTTTCTTGCAATCTCACCCATCATTGCTGTTGTACCGTGTATGAAAAAAAGTTACTGGCTGGCATTGGTATTTACCGAACTTTATTCCATTGCCGGACTGTTTGCGGGTATGTCAAGCAGATTGCTATATTTATACCCTATCGACGCCATATTCAATCTTTCCGGCTATCATATAACAACCATTGGGAAAAAAATAGTGAGCATTCTTGTGTTGCTGCTATGCGGCTGTCTTTCTGTATTACTCTTGAAAGGGCTGAATCGTAGAGATAAAAAGGAATAGGTATTTCAAAATGAAAAAACTGATTGCTCTAATAATAGTGTTGCTGCTTTTCGCTGCGCTACACTGTTATACCGAAGATAAATTCAATGATACTCCCAACAAAGGAATGACGGAACAGATAGAGGAATGGGCTAACCAACTTGGTTTGCATTAACAGACTGTCACTCATTATGTCACTCGTACTACTGGAAATGTGCGCTTTTTCCTACTCGCTTGATTTGCGTGATTGAGAATAAGGGCCAGTACACAATGCTGAAAGGAGGACTTTGTGTGAGGAACAAATTATATCGGGTAAGACAAGGCAAGATCATTGCCGGCGTCTGTGGAGGTATTGCAAAGTATTTTGATATAGACCCTAAAATAGTGCGACTGCTCTGTGTAGCACTTGTCGCTGCATACGGGAGTGGTTTGTTGGTCTATATCTTATTTGCTATATTCGTTCCAAAAGAACCGAAAGGCTACTGATAAGAGAATTTTATGTACTCATGTTATTCACTTTTTTTGTAGTACCAGTCTAATATAATGGATAACTGAAAAGAGTGCATATCTATAAGCGGCGACTTTGAGAAATCAAAGCCGCCGCTCTCTTTTTATCTTATGAAGAAATCAAATCTGAGATTGCCGGATATAGTTGCACAGTGCAGCAAAGTCAACATCTGGACTTTTACTCAAAATCTTTCGCAGACTTTCTTCCGCCTTTTTGTGCAGCTCCGGCTTTTTCAAATCATCCAGCAGAAAGAAAATGTTAAGCCTCCTGCCAATCGTAAAAAGAAGTTTTTCATCCGGGGATAAAGATAAAAACCGATCAATCGCCGATAGCATTTCCTGTTTCTCTGTCTGCAAATTGCCCCGGACTTCCAAAAGAAGATTGATGATATGTTCATTCACATAGTAGCTGTCCATCTCTTGCAACCGCTGTAAAAACAGCTTTTGCTCTATTACAATTTCTTCTTCTGATTGCAAGGTGAAAGAGCCGTCCCGGACGAACTCGCCCAGCTTGGATTCCGGCTTAATACCTGTGGCGTGGACACGGATAAAATCAGGCTGAATAATGTTCAGCGCCTTTGCTGTCTGGACTGCATTTTCTTCAGAAAACTCTTTGCCGCCGATCCCCAACAGAATAAATTCAGATAAAATCATTCCGGCCTCTTTCGCCATACAGCCACTTTTCACAACTGTATCAGCATTAAAGCCTTTGTTAATGAGCTGCAATATTCTATCCGAACAAGTTTCCATACCACAATACAAGTGGTTCAATCCTGCCTGTCGCAGTTCCTTTAGTTCTGCCGGACTTTTTCGTGTAATACTGTCTGCGCGAGCATAGGAAGTAATGTATTCCAGATCGGGAAAGCACTTATTAAGTGCTTCTAATATCCGAAGCAAATAATCCGTTTTCAATACCAGAGCATCCCCATCTTGTAGAAAACAGGACTTGAATTTTTTCCCCTGATACAGCGTTGCTTGCTTCTCTATATCTGCTATCGTTTCCTCAATCGGACGCATGGAAAATTTCATAGATTTATAAAGCCCGCAAAAATAACACTTGTTCCAATGGCATCCTCTGGTTACACGGATAAGCAGACTTTCACTTTCTGACGGTGGACGAATGGGTCCAATTTCTATATCTTTCATTTGATTTTAGCCTCCTTGATGATTCAGAATAAGGGTATCATCTTATAAAGTTCTTATCAAGAAGGCACTTTTTTGATAGGGGCTATCCTTTGGGGAAGGCTCACCTGTAAAAGCTCATAAAACATACTGGCAAGCAATGCAAACTTGTACAAGTTTGCTTATTTTCGCAGATTTGCCGTACCCGGCAAACCTGCGAAAACGCTTGTTGGTGACATGTCCCCAAACCCCTGAGATCGTCACCTGCGGTGACGGCTGCGCGTTCCTTCGGAACGCTGAAAACCCAAAGCAGCAGAGAATTATTGCCGGGATTTTTGCTTGTCTTTCTGCTGCTCCTGGGAAGAAGGAATGTCCAGCAGATAGTCCACATTGGCCTTGATATTATGGAGCTCCTTCATATCAGACCGGGCCTGTTTATAAGCAGCATAGGCTTTCCGTTTCTGTTCCAGCAGACCGGCGTATTCCTCCCGGAGCGATTTGACGGAGGGCAGTTTCGTAATTCCCATGCTGTCAAAATATTTCTTCGCTGCCTGGTGCAATAGAATATCCGCCTCATGCTCCGCCCGGAACTTTTTACTATAACCTGCCTTGCGGTATTCCACATAAACCGCCCGCGTTTTTGCATAGTTGACAATCTGCTTCTGCAATTCTCCGTTGGCGGTCATCCGCGATTCCAGTTCCTTGATCTGCGCCGACAGTGCATTAAAGCTGGCGGTAGCCGCCGCAGCTTTTTCCTGCAAATCTTCATAACTCATATCCCCATGCTCTTTCAGGTAGATCACCGCCTGGGAGAGCTGTTTTAAGTTAAATACCTTCGCCCAGCGTTCATAGCCCGACCCCTTGCCGGCCCGGACCGCCGCCTCAATATCCACCAGCAGTCCAACCTTTGGAACCGGTTTTTGCGAAAAAGTACGGCGGGGCTTTACCGTGCGGGTGCCTTCGATCCGTTCCCGTATGGCTTGCTCGGTATAGTCGCCTTTCAGCGTATTGCATCGGGTATAGTTTTTCTGCCCCGGCACCCGGAGCCGGAGGTTCTTGCGTTCCCGGTTGACTTCGATTCCGGCAGCCTCCAGCTTCTTCAGGAAGTCCTCAAAATCCTTCGGCCTTTCTTCCAGGCCCGCATCGATTGCCCGGCGTAGCTGCTCCTGGAAGGAGAGCTGTTTCGTATTTCCCAGCCATGTGCCATAGTGGTCCCTGCTGGGTTTTGGATTTTCCACGATTGACAGACCGTGCTCCAGACACAGCTTGTCATTCATGCGCCGGATCGCCCAGGTAGAGCCCCAGAAGTTGCGGAATTTCCGGGTACAGTCAAGGGCGGTGGAATTGATAATGATGTGATTATGAACATGGTGTTTATCCACATGGGTACACACCACAAAGGCATGATTGCCCTTTGTCAGCTTCAGCGCAAGCTCCCGCCCGATCTGATTCGCTTCTTCCGGCGTGACTTCGCCGGGCTTGAAGGCTTGCCGGAGGTGGTAGGCGATCACATCATCCGCGCCCCGGTCCCGTCCGGTCAGGTTCAAATACTGCCGCTTGGAAAGAAGGAACTCCGCATCCGCGATCCGGGTATCACACTCATAGCCATAAATGAATTTTCCAAAATCCGTTTTCTGCGGATTCTCCACATAGTCAATAATGTCCGCAATAGCCGTAGACACATCCCGGCCTTTTCCTACATGCAGCGGCATCAGCCGTGTAGTCGCCATACCAACACCTCCTTAATTCAGTTTAGCCGTTTATCGTTCCTGGCTCTTGTGCTGCTTTGGTTTCTCTGCTCTGGTCTGCTGCCCAGCGTTTTTATTCAGACTGTCACGGACAGAAGGCTTTTTCTCCTGGGACAGCGCATACTCCTTCCGTGCCTGGGTGAGAAATAAATCTGTAAGTCCGGGGTGGCTGCGGTCCACCACAAAGTAAACATTCCGGTCTTGGCCGAAGCCGTCCGGGTTCTCATAGACCGGAATGGTTTTCGCCCATGCTTTGTTATCGCGGGAAATGCGCCCGTCCCAATCCTTTTGCCGGACCGTGTTGGCAAGCACATAAAACATCCGGTCATAGCCGAACTGTTCCAAGACCTGATGTACTGCCTCCGTGCCGAGGTGGTTATCCCGGTAGTGATCGGCAATGGCCTGTTCGATTGCCTCCTTACAGGCGATATTTGCCTTATAGGAAGCACGGTATTGTTCCAGCTCTCCATGCTCACGCGCATAGGAAGCCGGATAGATATATAGCTGTGTTGTGTCTTTCATGTGATCCCTCCAAATAGAAAAAGCTGCCTTGTGAGACAGCCACGAATAGTGAAAAAGAGGGCGGGACACCGAAAATGCCCCGCCCGTAAGTTTATCCAAATACAAAATCCTTGAGCGCGTGGTTTGCGCCACCGATCATCCCGACCAGCCAGGCCGCCGCCATTGGCAGACCGTAGGGGCTTATCAGAAACGCGATCACCAGCCATGCAAGCCCGGCCCACACTCCGGCAGTAAAGAACAGCACCAGCGACGCCAGAAATACAATGCTTGATAAAATCCCCAGCACTGCGCCGGACGCGATCACCAGGAACTTGCACACCAGATAAAGAAGCCCCGTAACCAGGACAAAGGGAAACGCCAACAGTTTGAATATCAGACGCATAGGTCAAGCCTCCTTCCACGGGAAAATATCATATCCCTCTACCAAAATTCTACCGTGCCGGTTCCCGGAAAGCAACGGCTATTTTCTCCGTTTACGAAATGTTTGCAAATCCCCGGAGCAGCTTATCCATGCCATTCCACAGGTCATCCAGTCGGGTACGCAGATCTTCCACATCCGCAGCATAAACGCTGCCGGTCTCATTGGCACGCCGGGTGTACTGGTTCAGGTTGTTGGAGCAGATACGAAGGAGGCGTATCATTTCCTGAATGTCGTCCATGTCCAGGTGAATGATGTAACCGTCCACCGCCATCTTGCGAAGATAGGCAGAAAGATTGGCTACACCGGTCTGTGCCATACGTTCTTTTATTAGTTCCGCCTCTGGCTCGGTAACAAAGAAGTGAAGTTGTACGTTGCGGTTTTCTTTTTTCATCGGTCCAGCCCGCCTTTATAGGGCACGCCTTTACCGGGAGCAGCGACGGCGGCCTGGGCCTCTTTGAGCCTGCCGCGCATGGACGCCTTTTTTAATTTTTCCATGTAATCCTGAACATTGCCCGGCTTTGCATGGTAATCCCGTTTCAGTCGTTCCCGGCGCAGGATCACCGCCAGCTCCCGCTCGCTTTCCGGCGCGTACTGTATGGATTTTGGGGTGCCATGCTCCGGCATAAGTTCATTGATCTGCCGTCTCCGTGACTGGTACGGCAAAGTAAACTGTACGCCGTCCTCGAATGTCACCGTTACCCGGTCAATGGGACAGGACAACGATTTCACCCGCTCCACATGGGAAGGGTAATCCAGAGGGTAGATGGTGCCGGTCACTTTTCCATCCTGCAAACCATCCAATGTAAGGGCATAAGCTAAAATCGGGTCATTCGTCTGCTCATGGTAGAACATCCACACTTTATTTTCGTTGCTATCCTGTAAATACACCTCCCGCTCGCTCAAACAATAGGTGCCGCAGGGCCGGGACATCCACAGGAGATTGCACTTCTCCGGCTGCATATTTCTGGCAAGGTTTTGGATCAGTTCTTTATCCATGTCAAAATCTTCTTTATAATGCTGTGTATGCAGTTCTACGACTTGGCCCAGAAAGTCCAGCACGTCAACACCTTCAAATTTTGTCCCCATACTCAAAGTCCCCTTTCCGGGACAGGCGGTGTGATCTGCCTCGCCTCATGCTCCGGGCGCTCGGATTTCAGGCGGTCCAGGACAGAGGGCTTTTCTTCCGGCAAGGTTTCCGGTGCAAGCTCCCGGATTTCCTCATGGGTCTGGCCGTCTGTCAGGTCTGGTTTTACCGGGGGCTCGTTGTTCAGCCTGCCGTCCAGCATATTATAATTGCCGGTCTGTCCTTCCTCGTAAAGTTCCGCGTTCCGTAGATAGCTTTCGGGCGGCTGGAAGGGCTGCCCGGCGAACAGGATTTCCCGCTGCGCTTCAAACTGCCGGAGAACGCCGTTTTGCAGCCGGGCAAACTCCGCATACTGATCCGCTGTAAGCCCGCGCTCCAGCATTTCCGCCTGAGAATGGGTCCAGCCCTCACCGTAGAGGAAATAATACATATCCGCCCGGTCGGTGACAAAGCATAGGGAACCGTCGCCGTTATCGTAATAGGAGGTAAACCCGTCCTGATAGTGATAGCGTTCCCCACGGCCCAGATAGACCCGGTTATCTGCCGCAAGCATGGCGACCATGCCGGCATAATTGCTGTGTACCGCGGAACGGATTTCCACCAAAGGGTCCGGCCCTTTCGGAAGCTGCCTGCCGGGAATCTCATTCAGTTTTTCCACCGCCGCGTTTCGGGGCGTCTGTTCCTCATGGGCGCGGGCATCTCTGTCCGGTTGTGTTCCGTCCCTTCGGACAGCACCCGGTTCCGGTTCCTTTTCCTTTACAAAATAGTGGACGTTGGCAGTCGTGCGGCTGTTACATTCCTTTGCGTAAGCCTCGGCTGCCTCCTGGGAGGCAAATTCAAGGGGCCTGCCGTCCTCCTTACACCAGCTTTCCGCCCGTCCAAAGATTGAAGCGGCGCTGCGCACCGCCCATACACCGTAAGTCTTTTCTTTTTCCATCGGCACCTCCTGTTATCGTTCCTGCTGCTTTTCCGGTTTTAGCCGGGCAGACGGTTCCGCTGTTTTCGTTTCTTTAAGCTGCTGCCGGAGGGAGGGCTTGCGTTCCGGCTCCGTATCTGTGATATTGACGTACTCGCCGATGATACAAAGCGCCTCGCCATAGCTGCCGGAAGCAAATACCCGGTCCTTCATTTCCTTTGCCTGGTCTGTAAGCCCATGCTCCCGCAAAGTGCGGGCAGCGATCCCCACCAGGTTAAAAATATTGCCATCCTGCCCGATCAGCGCACAGTCCGGCTTTTCCGGCTCCGGCGCCGGTTCCCCGATAAACCCGCCCAGGCGGTTGGGAACAAAATCAGAGAGCCATGTGCCGCCGAAAGTATCATGGGTCTGCAAACGCCACACGGCAAGTTTTCCAATCTCCAGGTCCACACCCTCAAAGGGATAGAGCAGACAGGTAAGGCCGTCATACTCAAAAGCGGAAATATTCTGGAACTTCGCACCGTTTTTCAGAATACCGTTCTCGGTAAACATTTCATTGATCCCGTCAAGCCATTCCTGCAGCTCGCCGCCGCAGCCCTGCAAGATCAGGCCGTCTTTTTCCTCCATACGGCGAAGGTCCTCTGTTTCAATATGGTTGATACTCAAAAAATCGCCTCCTATCGTTGTTGTTGGTTTTCTTTCCTGTGCCGAACCGCTTTGCCCTCCGGCGTTTTCCGTAGCTGCTGCCGGAGGGAGGGCTTTTGTTCCTCTTTCTGTAAATCCGTAAGGATCGCAGATAAGGGCTGTTCCCACCGGCTCCCGAAGCCCCGTACCACTGTTCCGGCCAGAGCACCGTTTTCCCTGAACATTTCCAGCGTGTCAAAAGCCCGGTCAAAAAGAGAAATATTTCCGGAATCTACACATGGGGCAAAGTGGATCACCCCTTTGGGATAGTTCCTGCCAGTCCCGATCCAGCCCCGTACAAAGCTATCAAAATCCTTTATGATACCAGCAGCCGCCAGTTCTTCCGCATGGCTGCCTGGAAGTCCCTTCGTTTTTCCAAACTGTTTTCCCAGGATCAGCACATCGGTCTTTGGATTGAACAGAAAGCGCCGGTTGTCGATCTGCTGCATGTCAATGGCCTGCGTCCTGGTATCGATCCGCATGATCTCTGGCACAATCGGTATTTTTTCTATAGGCATCCCTCCAAACTGTCATAAAAATAGAGCGCCCAAAAGCGCCCTTTGTCCGCAACTTAACCCCATTTCAGAGGCCGGGAGTATTCTAATATAGGTGCCCCGTAAACAGGGCCTTAAAACCCTTGAAAACACTGGTCTGATTGGGCTAAGTTGCGGACACATCACCCCCTGTTTTGCCGCCTGCGCCGTTTCCGTTCCCGCTCGGATTTCCGTCTGGCAAAGGACCGGCAATAATCGGAGCAATACGCCTGGCTTGTGACCGGAAGGTAAGCCTTTCCGCAGACCGGGCATATCTTCTGCCTGAGAGAAGTATCTTCACCGGTCAAGGCAGATTCCAGCTTTGGCTCCGTAGGCAGCACCGCCGCCCGGAAATAACGGCAGAACGCGCCGGTCCACCATTTATTCAGCATGAAACAGGGACAGTCCAGAGGGAGGCAGAGCTTATCCTGGCAGTCATAATTGGCGCACAAATTCGTCACCAGCCTTCGGATCGCCGTCCGCTCGGATCGTGTCAGTTCCCTTTCCGGTGGGGCGCTCATTTGCGCCCGCCTTTCTTCGCCGGAAATTCCAGCTTGAAATTCACATACTTGCCGCCCGTATCATCCAGCACCACAACCGCGTCATAGGTCCGGCCTGTTTTTTCACTGTAAAGCCCGGACATGGAAACGCGGCCCTCTTTCAGAAGGGCCGCCGCAACGGTTTTTGTCAGGGTTTTCTTCTTACCTGTAAAGAATTTGTTATCTTTCCAGAGGGCAAAGGAGCAGTCCCGATTTTCACAGAAAAATCCCTTTTTGCCCTCATACACAGTGCCGCCGCAGCGGGGACAGGTGCCGACAGCCTCGCGCTGGGTCCCTTTCGCGTCGGGGAACAGGCCGGCAAACCGTTCCTCCGGTGCAGTATGTTCTTTGACAAGCGCCCGGCTCATATCGGCGATCCCTTCCATAAAAGCCTCCGCGCTGATCTCGCCGCGCTCCACCTGTTTTAGTCTGGATTCCCATTCCGCGGTAAGCAGAGGGGATTTGATATTATCCGGCAGGACCGTAATCAGGTTGGTTCCCTTTTCCGTAGGTATGAGCTGTTTCTTCTTTCTCTGCACAAAGTCGGTTGCTACCAGCTTTTCCAGTGTGGCGGCACGGGTAGCCGGGGTGCCTAAACCTTTGCGCTCTGCATCCTCCGGCGCGTCTGCCGCGCCTGCCGTTTCCATAGCTGCCAATAGGGAATCCTCTGTATAGTGCTTTGGCGAGGAGGTCTTGCCTTCCCGGACGCCTGCTGACACCGGTTCAAAGGTCTGGCCCTGGGCAAGCTCCGGCAAGGCCACGTCTGCGGGGTCTGCCTTTTCCGGTTCCGCCTGTTTCAGCCCCATGCGGTAGAGCCGTTCAATTTCCTTCCAACCTGCCTGCAAGACGGTCTTTCCTTTCGCTGTGAAGGAATGGCCTGCACAATCCAGTACCGCCGTGACCGCTTCAAAGCGGTGCGTCTGGCCGGTGGCGCAAAGGAGCCTCATAGCGATCAGCGTCAGCACATCCCGCTCCCCGGAAGGAAGCTCCGACAAATCCGTCCGGGCAATCTCCACCGTAGGAATGATAGCGTGATGGTCGGTGACTTTGCTGCCATCGGTCACACGGTCAATATCCGGCTCACCGATACAGCCCTTTCCAAAGGGCATGTTGTCCCGCATCCAGAGGATCAGGGAGACGGCGGTGGCCTGCATATCCTCGGTCAAATACTGGCTGTCCGTCCGGGGATAGGTCGCCAGCTTTTTCTCATAGAGGGATTGCACATAATCAAGGGTCTGCTGGGCCGTATATCCATAAATGCGGTTACATTCCCGCTGTAAGGTCGTCAGGTCATACAAACGGGGAGGCTGCACCGTTTTGACCTGCTTTTCCACAGAAAGCACCGTGGCAGTTTTTCCGTCACAGGCCATGCGAATTTTTTCAGCTTCATTTTTCCCGGACAGCTTTTCGCCGGAGGCGGTAAAGCCGCCGCAGGTAATCTCCGGTACATAAAAGGGCTTGCTTGTAAATGCCTGAATATCCGCCTCCCGCTGTACCAGAAGGGCCAGTGTAGGAGACATGACGCGCCCCACATTGAGCGTGACGCCATACAACACGGAGAAAAGACGGGTAGCGTTAATGCCAATCAGCCAGTCAGCCCCAGCCCGGCAGACCGCGGCATCATAGAGACGGTCATAATCCTTACCGGGGCGCAGGTGTTCAAACCCATCCCGGATCGCCGCGTCCTCCATACTGGAAATCCAGAGGCGTTCCATCGGCTTGCTGCAACCGGCGTACTGATAGACCAGACGGAAAATCAATTCACCCTCGCGCCCGGCGTCGGTAGCGCATACAACCGATTCCACCCGTTTGTCCTTCATCAGCCGGCAAAGAAGGTCAAGCTGCTTTTTCTTATCCTTCGGCACCTCGTATTTCCATTCTTCCGGCAGGATTGGCAGATCACCGTAACGCCATCTGGCATACTGCTCCCCATAGGCTTCAGGCTGCGCCAGTTCCAAAAGATGGCCAACGCACCAGCTCACCAGATACCCGCCGCCCTCCAGATAGCCGTCCTTTTTCTCATTCGCACCCAATACCGCCGCCAACGACATGGCGACGGAGGGCTTTTCTGCAATCACTAATTTCATTCTCGTAACCTCCATTTTTATAAGCTCGGATCAGTTTTACCGGCTTGTTTTGCTTTGGGTTTCACAACATCCTTTTCTTGAATCTGCTCCCGGTGATCCGAAAGCTGGTTCAGGACCCCTTTTTTCTTATTGCCAGACAGCTCTCCGGCAATGGTACTTTCCTTAGCCAAATTTACGCGTTGGAGATTCAGATCAAAACAACTAAGGTAAGCATGATAATCCCCCTGACCGGGAGAGCAGCGCAGACAGTAACGATAATTTTCAGTTTCAATGATGTAGCCGTAATTCTGCCGCCAGCCCCCGTCGATCTTGCCGCCATGCTCATAACAGAAGCGGTCCATAGCACGTAAATCCTTCAATACGCTGTCTCGGAGCTGATCGACTACCTGTGTTAATTCCTCTTTGAACGCGGCGCTGTTCAGGCTTTCATCCCCGCGGGGGTGCCAGGTATGCCAAAACTCTTTACCACTTTGTCCAAAGTCAATGCGGACATGGCCGATAGCCCCCATCATCCGGTCTGTGTCCGGGTCCTGCGCATAAAAAATACCTGCCTCACGATTAGAAGCAGGTTGTATGGCAAGCCGGGGCTTAAAGTCAATCTGATATTCCCGGCAAAACTGTTCCAGGCTGATTTCTTCGTCCAGGAAGTTCAGTCCATCTTTCAGCCTCTTATATCCGCTCTCTGGAATCTTTATCTTTTGCGGCGTCAATACAGTCCCCGCATGATTGACGCCAACATGTAGCTCCAGCGTTACCGGCCTGCCAGGATCATTGTCTGAACCCCGCAGGTTATAACAGTAAAATCCCAGCGGCAGCGTGCTTATATCAACACGGGCATCCGTGAACAGGGCAGGTTTTCCAAACATCTCTATGTGTTCAAACTGTTCCTTCGTTGCGTCCACACTCATTGATTCGATTTCCTCCTTTGCATTTCCTCCATCTGTTCATCCGCCTGCTTTCCGACCTGTAAAAGACACATCAGTACGACGCCGGCTGACATACCGCCTGTAAAAATCAGAAAGTGTGTTATCAGGTTCCACATAAAAATCACCTCCTTCCGGGTATAAAAAAACGCCCACTGTTTAAGTGAGCGTTATGCCAAGCTTTCCTATTCTGTTTACTTTTTCGGGAGATGGATTTCTCCCACAGAAATTTCCCGCAGTTCTTTTTTCATTTGATGAGTGAAGCGGATCGTTCTTACAGTTCCGCCTTTTTCCCGCCCGTCATACACAGCGATTACCCGGTCAGAGTGTTCCACCATATAACGGTTGCGGTGGGAATAGACGCTGGGCTGGTATTCTTCCCGTATCACAACGACATCACGGCAAGCCTCCAGCATTTCATAGGTCCGCCCCTTTGCCCTGAGACTGTCTAACCGTTTTTGATATGGGATTACGGCAATCAGTTCCAGTGAAGGATCATCTTTCTGTTTTTCCATAACCATTTCCACAAAATACTGGTCCACACCTTCAGCAAACCCGCTCATAAAGCAGGTAAAGCCGTCCGCAACCGCCTTTTCGATTTCACGCAGCAGGGCGGCCTTTACATAGTTGACTTGATTCTGCGGCAAATTCCTGTGTCCCGTGACACAGCATACTTTCTTCTCCATCTGGCACCTCCAGTAATAGATTAAAACTACCGTCTTGCTATATTGTAATAGGCTTATTTTAGCAAGTCAATGCAAATACCCTTTTTTATTTAGCGAATATTCGCCTCCTGTAAGGTACAATCTATTATGCAGAAGGAGGTGACTATGATGTATGAAGATTTTGTCCCGGAACGGCTGGCAAAGCTAAGGGCGCTAAAGGGTGTATCGGCCCGTGACATGTCTTTGTCTCTGGGTCAGGCGAACAACTACATCAACAACATTGAGAATAAGAAGTCACTTCCCGCCATGCAGTCCTTTTTCTACATCTGCGAATATCTCGGCGTAACACCCCAGGAATTCTTTGATGAAGAAAATGCCTGCCCGCAGACGCTACAGGAATTCATGGCTGAGGCCAAAAAACTGGACTCAAAATCAATGGAATATATTCTCGGCATTATGAAAGAACTCAATAGCAAACGGTAGAGCGGCCAGCAGTTGGCCGCTTTTCTTATTATTGTACCCGGTAATGTCCTGATAATGTCCAATCCCTATACCGGCGATAATCCATGTTTTGTCCTAAAATGAGCCGCCTTTTGTCTAACGGCGCAGATCCATGCTGCTTTCTTCAAAATGAAATGTAAACTTTTTTCGTACCCCCTTGCATAATCCCTGAAAAGTGGATATACTATAAGTAAGAAAGTAAGAAATTCCTACTTTCAATCTTAAAGCGAAGGAGATGATTATATGCTGGCCGAATTACGTCAGAAATCACAGATCACCATTCCAAAGGAGATCATTGTAAAACTGGGTCTCTCGGAAGGTGATAAACTGGATATTTTCGAGCAGGACGGAACCATCTGCATGATGCCGGTTGTCGTATATCCAAAAAAATACCTCGACGAGCTCCGCGGGGAAATTGACGAGGCAAAGGCTAAGATCGCCTCCGGCGAACAGCCTGTATTTGACAGTGTAGACGCACTGTTCGCAAAATTGGAGGCAGAATGATGGCCTACCAATTTACCTTTACCAAACGATTTCAAAAGCACTTTAAGGATTTGACCGCACAGGAAAAAAAGCAGCTTCAAAACAAATTGCAGCTTTTGGCCGAAAATCCTATGCACCCATCCCTCCGCACGAAACGCATCCAGGGAACCAGGGATTTATTTGAGTGCAGCGTCAACATGGACATCCGCATTATCTGGTATTATGAGGGTGATAAGATCATTATTCTTGTTGATGTTGGACACCATGACATTTTAGACCAGTTTTAAGAACCGGGGCGGCGCTTACATACAGTAGGCGCCGCCTTTTCTCATTCTCCTGTACTGCCAAAGGCGTCCGTTCCCCGGTTATCCGAAAATTCTGTCACAAAATCAGCAATCACCACTGGCATAATGATAAGCTGCCCGATTCTGGAATCTTTATGCAGCGTATGTGTCTCATGGCTTACATTACTGATAATCGCATGGATTTCACCGTGATAGCCGGAATCTACTGGCGGCAGTTCACAGACCAGCCCTTTAACGGCCATACTGCTGCGGGGGAATACATACCCCGCATATCCGTCCGGCACCTCAATTCCAAAGCCAAGCGGAACCTTCGCAATCTCGCCCGGCTGCAAGGTGCAGTCATAGGGCATATACACATCCGCGCCGGCGTCGTTCCCATGAGGACGGAAGGGGCGGTGGTTTTCCGGTACGCCAAAGTCAATCAGCTTGATCTTCATGCGCCGCCTCCTTCCAGAAGTGCCGGATAGTCAGCTTTCAGAATATCCTCCGGCGTCATATCCGGCTTTAGCTTTTGGCCGCAGGTCATTTTCCCTTCCAGGCATTTATCCCTCTGGCAGAACGGACCGGCAAGGGCAGGAGCGAACAGTGCCGGGCTTAATGTGTAAAGCTCCTGCCAGATTTTCAGGAGCACAATTCGGGTTTCGTCCGTATTACGCCGGCACACCCTCTGGCCGATGATATGTTTCCATTGATAAGGCGTGGCGCTGATAACCAGAACATTCCTTAGCCCCTGCGGTGTGCCGTACCCCGCCGCGTCGTGTCCGATTCCTACCGCGCACAGTTCTTCGTAACAGTCCATATCGGATTTACAGCTTTCCAGATACATTTCCTGAATTGCTTTCGGCGCGGTCAGCACTTCGTAGGGTACGGCAAAATCCGCCTGCCCCGTATAATTGCTGTACTGCAAGGACGCGCTCATAAACTTAACTTCGTTCTGGTGTCTTGTGATCTGCGCCAGAAAGCGCCGGCTGGCACCGACAACGGCAACCGTGATTACCGCGAATTTCTGGACCGTGGGGTGCGGAAGGCTGCCGATGGCTGCCACAGTATCATCACTGAACGATTTTTCATAAAGGGCCATCAGATCATCCATTGTGGCGATCCGGTGGCCTCTTTGGGTAAGCCTGGCGGCAAAGACCATATTTTTCTCGGCCTCCTGCACCGCCTGGCAATTCAAAACCTTCACTTCAATTCTGTTGATTGGTATGTCCCTCCTTTACAATGGCTTTCAGTAAAAACAGATAGTTGAGACTGTCTGTAATCTTTTCATCCCATGTGCTCATATCAAAACAGGTATTCTCCGCAAAGCACATGTCATACAGGGAAACGATATGCTTTGCCAGCATCCCGGCAAGAGCCCGCTCCGGCGAACAGTGCTGTAAAGCAGCCGCGGCCTTGAACGCGCCCAGCCGGTCCGTATCGTCCCCTGTGTATTCTTTGGTTTTCTTTTGCAGAATGTCGGCACAGCGCCGCACCTGCTCGTCAAATACAGCATTGACTTCATTTTGTGTAATGTGGCATCCCTCCTTTGAAAAGATGGATTTGTCCCGAATATTGTATAAAATCCGGGACAGTTTTTATTTTACGCACTCGGCAGATAAATCCAGTCGTGCATCAGGCACACACTCGGTTCGTCCTCTCTGGGAACCAGCCGGTAGGTACATTCCCCGTACACCGTCCGTTTGTCCTCAAACTCCATACCATACGCCTTATAAAAGCGGTATTCCAGGTTGGAAATGATACAGCGCAGCGTTTGAAGCGCCTCCCGCTGGGCGGTCACGATCAGGTCACGGTCCACGCTGCGCTGTAGGAACAGCAGCGACTTATAAAGCTGTACCTCCGTGCGGTAGGGCCGGCAGTCCATCGTCTCCAGCCAGTGGCAGAAGGCTACCGGGCCGCTTTCAACCAGTTCCCGCTCCGGGTGGTAATACTCGTAGCAGTCCAGGTTGGCCGTGTTCAGCAGGTACAGCATTTCCCTGATCTCATTTTCCGGCATGTCGTAAAACCTAAGAAGGGAGCGGTACAGATGCACATAGCCGGGTATTGAAACAATGGTATTCACCATAGAAAAATCCTCCTTGTAAATGACTGGTGCGGGAGCACATGCCCCCGCACCGGTTTTCAGTCTGTTCAGTTGTTTACTTCCACCAGCTTTGCCATGACGATGAAGCGGCTCGCGCCTCCGGGCGTACAGGTGGAAAGGGTCAGCACCTTATCGCTGCTTGTCACCGTGACATCCGTTTCCACAACGGAACGCTCCGCCATAGCGCTAAGCCAGGTCGTATAAGCGCCGTCATCCTTCCAGTTAAGACGCCAGGGAGAAGTGTCGCTGCCGGATTCTGCCGGTTTCGCCACAAAGGTTGTGAAAATCTCCATGATATAGCCGCCGTCCGGGGTAACAAGGTACATCTGCGGGTGTTCATCAAAATAGCTCTGTTCGTCATACTGGTTCAGCGTAGCGAACATGGAATCATCCCGCATGTTATGACCGTAGATAATGGTATTGCGGTCTGAAAAGTCTGCCTGATTCTCATAATCCGCAAACAGACAGCCAACCTTGCTGTAAGTGCCGTCATACAGGTGATGCAGGTAATACTCGTTGTTGTCTGTCTGCGTCACCGGATAATTGATCGGCGTATTGGGAAGGGTGAGCCATCCGATGATGTCCGGCCCGGTCTCCCGTAAAGCCTCAAAGTCCACCACAGGGAGGACCACAGAAGGGTCCTCCCCGGCAGGTTCCGTTTCGCCTTCCTCCGGTGCTTCGGTCTGTTCCGGCAGCTCTACATGAGAAGCCAGGTCATCATAGGCGCCGGCGCTTTTGGTATACTGGCTGATGTCACGTACCATCAGAAAGCCGCTGCACAGGGCCAGCGCCGCGCAGAGAGAAACCACCGTAATGCCGACAGCCTTTGTCTTAGGGGTGCTTTTGCTGTATTTCCCCCTTTTGAAGTAGAAAGCTGCGAACAGTCCGCCGCCGATCACAGCCAGCGCCAAAAGGCTCCCATACAGGAAAATGAAATTGTCATCCCCGGTCTGCGGTACGGGTTTGCCCGGAGTGGTCGGAGTAGACGGATTGGAAGGCGTGTTCGGATTATCCGGGGTTGTCGGTTCCTCCGGCTTTTCATTGAAGAACTGGACCGTCGCGGTTTCATCCGCCTTGATTTCCACCGTGGCCGCGTCAGGAATGATATAGTCCTTGCTTGCCCGATTTGCAACCTCTGTTACAGTATAAATACCGACACGCAGCCCCTTGACCTCGATCACACCGGATTTCGGTGTGGTAAAGGTTTCACAGTAGGAGCCGTCCGCGCTCTTGACCTCAATGGCAAAACCATCCTTTCGCCCGTCGCTGGAATCCTTTGTGATTTTCAGATTGCCGCGGTACGCCTCATTGGTAAATCCGCGTCCGGCCTCGCCATTTTCCACAACTGCCGTCTGGCCGTCCTCGGTGATCTCAAAGTAGTAGGCGTTTTTGTCGAGCTGGTAGCCCTCCGGCGCTTTGCTTTCCTTCACGAAATAGCCCTTTGCCAGAAGATTCTCCGCTGTGTGGAATCCGGCATCCGTTTCCGTAAGCGTTCCCAGCAGCTTATCCTCGCTGTCAAATTCCTTGTTGCCGTTCACATCCTCGTAAAGCTCAAATACCGCGCCGGAAAGGAAGCGCATAAAGGTGTTGTTATCTTCGTCCTCCTTCTCCACGGAAGAAGGCTCGCGGGCGGCCTCGGTCTTTCTGACCTGCACGCTGCCACGGATCAGGGTATCGTCCACACGGATTTCAATGCTCTGGCCGTCCACACCGATATAAATATGGTGTTCTTCCGGGCTGATGGTATAAAGCGCAGGCGCGGCGATCTCCTTTACGATCCAGTGGCCGTAAGGGATATTCTCAAAGGCAAAGCTGCCGTCCTCACCAGTAGTAACGGTAAACAGCGCGTTTTCCTCGGTAAATTCCTCGGTATCAGGCTTAAACAGGCCCATGACCGCGCCTTCCAGCTTCACAGACTCGCCGCCGTCCGCGTTCTCGCCATATTTCACACCGTCTACACGCCCGCGGAGCAGGTCATTGGAAATGGCCTCACCCTCGTTTACAAGAATCTGTACCAGCGTCGCCTCCTGACCCGCGTATTCAAATACCACCGGGTACTCGGTATCGGAAAGGACATAGGCGCCGTTTGTGGTGCGCTCCTTCACATAGTAGCTGCCAAAAGGCAGGTCAGAGGCAAAAGAAGCGTCATATCCGCCCGCCTCATTCGCGGAAACGGAAACCACTTCCAGAAGCCCGCCTGCCGGAATCACGCTGCCATCCGCAGCCGTCAGGTCATCGGAAGCATACAGGCCAAAGGAAATATCCTTGTATTCCTCGCCAAAGCCAATGCCAAAGAGCTCGTCTGTTTCCAGAGCTTTGAACAGGGTAACATCGACCTTCTGGCGCTCGTCATAAAGGCCGATAGCAGTCTGTGTGATCTCCACGGTCTCACCCGCATAGGTAAGCTCCGCATATTCCGGCGTAGTGTTTACGACCATGCCAGCCGGCGCCTGGCGTTCCTCCAGGCGGTAGCGACCCAGGTACAAAAGCCCGCTCTGTGCTGTTCCGTCGTCCCCGGTGGTAAGGGTTTCCACAACCGTATCTTTTGACGCACGCAGCGTACCGTCGCCGGTATAAATATCCTCGTCGGCGATCACATCATAGACCGCGCCGGGCAGCCCCATGACTTCATACACCGGCTGATACAGACCTTCGTTCTCCTGGACGGAAGCAAATACCTCACCGGTCTTAGTGATGGTGAGCTGTCCCTTTTGGGGCATGTTGTACTGCGTGACGGTCACAATCGCCTCGCTGCCATCAATGGTGAACGGTACGGGCTCACTGGAAAGGACATAACCGTAAGGCGCCGCCACCTCATAAAGTTCATAATCCCCGGTATGCAGAGGTTCCGGCAGCATGAGCCAGCCTTCGTCCGAAACATAGAAGGTATCAAGGGTCTCCGGGGTCGGGTAGAAGATTTCCTGGGTGACAAATTCCCCGGTGGAAAGGTCTTTGATCTGGAAACCCGTGCCGGTCATCGGAATAATGTTCCCGGTTTCGGCGTCGCATTTCTCCACTTTGAGCCTTGCGGTAATGGTGCGGTTATTCAGGATATAGCTGTAGGTCTGGCCGTTTGCGGAAATAAAGACGGTAAAATCAGGAATGAACGCCTTGCCTTCCTCGCCGGCTGTCTGGTGGACCGTGTAATGGCCGTAAGGGAGCATTTTGGAGGAAGCAAAGCCGTCGCTGTCCGTGGTGAGCAGGTCGCGCTCGCTTTCCTTTGCCGCGTCATAGCTGCCCGCCGCCTTCAGGTAGATTTCAAAGACAGCGCCAGCCTCCGGGCGCTCGATCACACCCTCATTCGGTTCCCCCGTATTTTCATCTTCGGACACATCCGGGTCAGGATCGTCCGTATGCTTCACAAGCTGAATATTGCCATAGATCACGGTTTCGGTGACATTGTTCTCCGCGGTGTTCAGTTCCACTTCGTACAGGGAAGGAGAAGCGCCCACCTCATAGACCGTATCATTCAGAAGGTAGCCGGTACTCGGCTCGATCTCACGGAGGGTCCAGTTATCGCCGCAGACATAGTAGCGGGTCATAAAGCTGCCGTCCGGCCCGGTGGTATAGGTATCTACCAGATCGCCGTTATTGAACAGGCCGTAAGTCGCGCCCGCAAGGGTAGCGTCGCCCTGGGCGGTTCCGGTGTCCGCGTCACTCTTTACCACATGGACGCGGAATTTCTTCAAAATATTGCTGAAATGGACAGAGGCAGTCTGGCCGCTTTCCACCGTTACATACTGCGCGGAAGGGGTCACATAGCGGTCTACCGGAATCTCGGTCACAAGGTAAGTACCGGGAAGGAGCTTCTTTGCGATCTGCCCGTTTTCCCCGGTGGTGACATTCTCGTTGACTTCATTTCCCAATATGTCGGTGCCGGAAATGTGGAAGGAAATCCCGGACACAATGCCGTCCTCGCTGGTCTTTACGATCTTTGCGGTGCCGTAGGTCTCGGTCTTGATCTTTACGAAGAAGGAAACCGGGTCGCTGGCGCCGGTCATCATGGTCTGATAACCAGGGCGGCCCCAGATCAGCATGTCGTTGGCAACCGGAATGTCCTTGCGGAATTCAAAGGTCACAGGGTCCATAATCATGTTCTTGCTGGTAAAAGTGTACTTGTTGCCATTTCGGGTAACAGACACGCCGCTGCCGGAAAGCATTTGCAGGTCGATATTCAGGTTGTTGGTGTCGGTAACAGTCAGGGTATAGACCTTTCTGCTGGTGTCCCATTTCAGCTCCAAAACAGGGGCATCCCCCTTTTTCGCTGCGGTAAAGGAAGGGACGGTGGAGTGGGACGCCACCTGTTCCAGAATCCAGTTGTATGCCTTTTCCGCGGGACGCCCGGCAATCACACTGTAATACTGGTCCGCCGAAGCATGGCCGTTGCCGTGTCTGCTGTAGGGGTCGCTCCGAAGCTGCTGCTGGTATTCCCAGAGAATAATCTGCGTCGCAATTTTATAATCGTCCTCATTGATTCCGGAAACAGGAAGGGAGGCGCCGGGTTTCCAGCCATAGATCGCGGTCAGGGTAATGCCGCGCTTGGCAGCGGAAGGGAGCATATTCAGGTAATTGCTGTTGGTCCCATTCTCCGAAGTATAGGTGTTCTCGGAAGTGTTGTAGGGAATCCCGCTCTCCACACAGTAGACCGAATGGGTCACACCGTCCGAATCCGTCAGCATATAATGCCGGTAGGCGCTGCCGCCGGAGCCGGAACGTTTCTCAGTGGTTCCGTCCGAATTGTAAGCAAGAAAATTGGTAGGCGCCGGGGAATAATAATGCTGCCCGTCAGAGCCCACATACTGATCGCCCAGCCAGGAGCTTGCTTTCTGGCCCACGCCTGCCGCAAACGCCTGGGCGGGGAGCAGACTAAAGACGCATACCGCACAGAGTAAAAATGCCACGATCCTGTGCAGACCGCGGCGGTGTGTGTTTGTTTTCATATTCACGATAGAAAGACCTCACTTTCATAAAATAGGTAAGGACGGCGCATTACTCGCCGTCCTCATGGGTGCTATCCTCAAAGTCATCCTCGGAGAGATATTCCGGCTCCCCGTAAGCCTCGTCCGGGTCAAAGCCCTCCCCGTAGCCGTCGTCCTCGTCAAATTCGTCCTCGTCCGCCGCCTGCTGCTTCGGGCGCACGATCTTCACATAGTAACCGACGCCTCCGACTGCAAGCAGGGCGACGATGATAAAGATGATCGTGCCGACGCTGCCGGTATCTTTCTTCGGCTGTTCCGGTTCAGCCGGTTCCTCCGGCTCTGCCGGCTTTTCTTTCCCGATGCAGCCGTTTAAGTCGTTTTTGCAGACCGGGCAACCAGTATTGACATTTCCGGCCTCGCATTTCTCCTTACAGGTGCAGACATCCGCAGCCGGGATCACGCTCACGCTGCCGTCGCCCTTTTCCGCAAGGGCCATCAGGTCCGCCTCGGTAACGCCGTTCAGGAAATACACGTTGTTGTCGTCACGCTTGCCGTCAATGATAAGATAGAATACATTCCCGGCCTCGGTGGTAATGGTGTAAAACTGTTTATCCCCATCCTCGCCGGTGGCGCTGTCCAGCACGGTCCCGGTCCCCTCCGGGGTAAAAGCGCCATCCGGGACGGAGGAAGTGGTGGGCTCCGGTGTGTCGGAAGGACTACCATTGGAATTTCCTGTATTGCCGGAGCTGCCGCCCTGGGAGCTTGTGCCTCCCGAAACTGTTCCCATGTTGGAACTGCCGGAATTGCCGCTTTGGGTGCCAGTGCCCGTACTGCCGGAAGAAGCCGCCTGGGTCTGCGCTGGTTTCGTTACCGGTGTGCTGCCCTGGCTCTGCTGCGTGGGTGCAGCCGGTTTTTCCGTGGGCGCCGGTTCCTTATAATAGGGATTGTCAAACTTCACGGTATCAGAACGGTTCCCGGCATAATCCACCGCATAAACGCTCACTTTTTTATCCGTGCCGGCATAATCCTTCAGCGAGACAGAGGCTTTTCCGTCCACAAGGGAATTTACACGGGTCTTGTCGATATAGACCGCCTCCACGCCGGAATTGTCGTCGCTGCTCTCGATCTTTACGGTTTCCCCATCCAGCACCGCCGTAAGCGTGGGCGGCGTGGTGTCCTTGCCCCCGGCGGCAAAAGCCGTCATGGGTAAGGTCATGGCGCCTATGAGAAAGACAAGCGCCACAAGGAGAGAGATTCGTTTAGTCCTCATGCACTTCCTCCTGTTCCTGCGGCAAAGGTTCCTGTGCGGACGCCATCTGCCGCGTTTTTAAGAATTCGGCCAATTCCTGGGGCGTCAGGTGGTAGCTGCGGGCCACCGCCACAAAGTCGGTGTTCTCCAGCTCCGTTTTCTGTTTCTCCAAATCCCGGAGCCTGGCCTGCTGCTCCGCGATCTTCGCCTTGGTCTTTTCAATGTCTTTTGCCAGTTTTTCAATTTTAGGGTTCAATTTGTTACCTCCATTCTGTTAAGGCAGACGGCCAAAGGTATAGAAGTGGCTCTGCCAGTAACTTGTATTGATATTTGCGTAAGAGATCGGGTCCCCGCAGTGGATCATCATTCCGTTACCCACATAGATTCCCACATGGCTTGCGCCGCTGGTGTTATAGGTTCCCTGGAAGAAAATCAGGTCGCCGGGCCTTGCGTTCGCGCTCGATACAGGCGTACACACGCCCAGAAGCCCGTCCGCGGTAAGCCGCCCGAAGTTCCAGCCGGTATGGTTGACTACCCAGGAAACGAAGCCCGAACAGTCAAAGGAAGTGGAAGGGTTTGCGCCGCCCCACACATACGGATAGCCTAAGTATTTCTCCGCCTCCGCGATCATGGCTGCGAACTGTTCATCCGCAAGGGCCTCCGGTGGAATATCGTAATCAAAGTAGCTGCCGCCACCGCCCGCGCCAATATTTGGAAGCCCGGTACTGCTGGTGTCGCCGGTATCTGCAAAATACAGCGGGTTCAAATACTGCCCGTCCACCAATACCTCCAGGTGCAGGTGCGGCCCGGTGGAATTGCCGGTGCTGCCGACCTTTGCGATCACATCCCCGGCTTTTACTTCCTGGCCCACAGACACAAGAATCTGTGAACAGTGACCGTATTTGGTGGTAAGGGTATGCCCCTCGTAAGCCTCGCCTTCAATGGCGACACACAGGCCGTAGCCGCCCGCGTTTCCTGCCAGCGTGACCGTTCCGTCATGGCCGGCTAAGATTTCCGTGCCCTGGGCCATGCCGATGTCAACGCCGGTATGGTAGTTCTTTTCTCCGCTGATGGGGTGTACCCGGTAGCCGTAGTAGCTGGTGACATAGGGCAGCCAGTTTGTCCCAAAGACATTTTTCACATACTGCCGATTGCCTTTGGTCTGCAATAGAATCTCACAGATTTCTTTCTGCTCAGCGCTCATGCGCTGCACCACCAGGTTTGCAAGCGGCGTGGCCGTGAGCTTTACATTCAGGATGTGCCACTCATAAGGTACTTCTTCCTCGGTTTCCTCGCCGGTGTCCGGGTCAACATGGGTCTCTGTCCGGTAGCGGATCTCCGTTTCCTCTGTAAAGGTAAGGGAATACTGCTCATTGAAAAGCTGCCGCAGGACGCCTTCGATCTGCTCATAGGTAAAATTCTGATAGGCAGAAGTGAGATAGCCCATCAGGATATAGGGGTCATGCTCGATAGCGCCGATGTTATAGCGGTATTCGTCATAACCGGGCCGGTCTGTTTCCACACGGTCTATTTCCATTTGCAGGTCTGTTTCCCACTCGGTATAGATAAGCTCCGCGTTGTTGATGTCCTGATCCTCCGCCAGATAGGTAGAGGCGGCGATACTTCCCAAGCCCCCGGTCCCGATATTGGAAAACGAGGAAAACAGCGAAGTAATGAGAAAAACCACCAAAAGCAACAGGATAAGAATGCCGCAGATAACCGGGTGGCGCTTGACAGCGTTTACTACCGAGGCAGCAATTTTCTCTGTCGTAACGGCTGCGTCCTTTGCCCGCTTTCCGGTTTTCTGTGCCTCCCTTGCGGCTTTGGCATACTGGCGTTTCAGCTTTTGCTTCTGCCACATCCGGGCAAGGAGGTTTTTCTTTAACTCCGGGTGATCCGAAAGAGTCTGCCGGTAGGCAAACTGTGCGTTAGCCCTCGCTGATTTCTGCTGCAGCTTTGTCACCCGGCGGTAAGGCGCTGTTTTATGGCGGTGATACAGGGTGCGTGCCCCAGCCTCACCCACAAGCTCGGTGCGGTGGGCGGCTTTCACGCCAATATTTTCTTCCTCCGCCTGGTAGATTTTCTTATGCGCGTAACCGGCTGCCGTATTTGCTGCTGCCTTTACCGGGCGCATTGGAAGGGAGCCCTTTACATGGACCCGCTGGGATTTTACTTCCTGCTCAAATTTCAGCCGTTTTTTTGCTTTGCCGGTCTCCGGGTCGGAAGCCGTCTCCATCCGCAGTTTTTTCCGGGAAGGCAGACGCGCCTCGGCATCCTCCAGCTTCTTTTCCACACGCTCGGCCCTGCGCCTCGCCTGGGTCAGCTTTTTATCCGCCGCCTCCGGTGGCAGCTCGTCAGCGGTAAATTCCAGCTTGGAAGGCCGTTTTGGTTCTCCTTCGGCTGCTCCCGGCTGTTTCTCCTGGGGTTCCTCGGCTTTTGCCGCCTCCTGAAAACGCTGCTGGTATTTGTTGCCGTGCTGGTGCATCCGGCGTCTGCCCGATGTTTCCCCGGCATTTGTACTGCCGGCCTCCGAAGCAGTGGAAGTCTCCAAACTGCCGGAACCGGACAACTCCTGGCTGCCATGACGGGAAAAATCTGCATCCTGGCGCCGGAACCTGCCGGAATCCTGCTGCCTGCTTTCGCGGAAGCTGTCACGCCCGGAAAAATCCAGCCCGCTTTGCTGCAGATCGCCGCGGCTGTCCTGAACAGAATCCCCGGACGCCTGCCGGGAAGCAGGATAATCCTCACCTGAATCCGCTGCCGGAATTGTGCTGTCCTCCGAAGCTCCTTGATACAGGTTCCGCCCTTTATGGCGGTTATCTTCCTGCAAAGGAGCGTCACGGGCACGACGCAAATCAAAATCCTGGCTGCGCACCTCGCCGGCCCGGACATCATTTTCTGTTTTCCTCGCCGGTTGCCGTGCCGCATCATCTTTGGGCCGTCTGAATTCTTTATCACGGGACATATCCATCACCTCCAGTCTGAATTATCTTTGTTGGTCTGCCGGCGCTCATGCGCCTGCCACTTCATCCGGCCTTGTGGTAAGGACCGAATACAAAAGGGTGTCCTTCGGGAAGTGATCGACAAAAGGAATAATCACGTTGCCGAAAAACAAAAGGCCCTCGCCGGGGCCGGAATGGGTCACATAGGAAAGCTGGTGGGGCGAAATGCCTAACTGCTTCGCCAAAATCTGCCGGTCTCCCTGAGCCTGGTTGAGCATGTAGATAAAATCTGAGTTCTCAAAAATGTTCTCGATCTCCCTGGAAGCCAGCAGGTCCTTCACATTCTGAGTTAAGCCGCTCGGAATCCCTCCCCATTTTCTAAACCTTTTCCAAATTTCGACGCTAAAACTCCCTGTCTGGCCTTTCAGGAGAAGGTGAAATTCATCTATATAGAACCAGGTCGTCTTATGTTTGGAGCGGTTGGCCGTAACACGATTCCAGACTGCATCCTGCATGATTAAAAGACCGATCTCTTTCAGGGCCTTACCCAAAGACTTCAACTGGAAGCACAGTACCCGGTGTTTATTCATGTCAATGTTAGAACGGTGGTTAAATACATTTAAGGAACCGTTGACGTAGATTTCCAGCGCCGTTGCGATATTCTGTGCCTCCGGCTCGCTCTGTTTGCGAAGGAGGTCGTACAGGTCCCCCAGGATCGGCATATTTTCCGGGCGCGGGTCCTGCAAATAGTCCCGGTACACAAGCCTTGTGCAGCGGTCAATGATCGTCTTTTCAATGGGAGAAAGCCCTTCCTTGCCGCCGATGATAAGGTCACACAAAGACAGAATAAAATCACTTTTCAGGGTGATCGGGTTTTCATCGTCCGAATAGTCCAGGTTAATGTCCATCGGATTGATGTAATTGGTGGAGTTAGGGGAAATGTCTATGACCTGCCCCTGGGCTCCGAACTGCTTTACCAAAGGCCCGTACTCATTTTCCGGGTCTGCTATGATGATGTCGTCCTCCGTCAGAAGGAACACATTGACGATCTCACGCTTGGCAGAGAAAGACTTGCCGCTGCCGGGCGTTCCCAGAAACAGGCCGTTGGGGTTTTTCAGGTTCTTGCGGTTCGCCATGATTAGGTTGTTGCTAAGGGCATTGAGACCGTAATACAAAGCCTCGCCCTCCTGGAACAGTTCGCAGGTGGTAAAAGGCACAAAAATGGCCGTGCTGCTGGTGGTAAGCCCCCGCTCGATCTCGATCTGGTTCTGTCCCAGGCATAAAGAGGACATAAGGCCCTGTTCCTGCTGGAAGTCCAGCCGTTTCAGGGCACAGTTGTATTTCTGCGCCACACCGGAAGCGGCGAAAACATCGTTAAACAGCTTTTGGCGCTTCGGGGCGATATTCTCCACCAGCACCGTCACAAGGAACATCCTTTCATTCCTGCTCTGCAAATCCTGCAAGAGATTTTTCGCTTCTTCGCCATAAGTGGCAAGGTCGGTAGGTATGATGTCCATATCGTAACCAGAGCGGACCGCTTTTTTCTGTTCCTCAATCGTCATTTTCTGCAAATCGGACATCTTGCGTTTGATGTTCTTAATCGCCTGCGCCTGGTCGATAGACTGGATATGAAGGTTCACCGTTACGGCATCATTCAAATCCAGAAGGTCGGCAAGCAGCCGGTCCGTCAGCTCCGGGGCCAAAATCTGCAAGAAGGACACCGCACCGGAATGGTCGCCCACCCGGAAGGTCTTACCGTCCTGAGAGAAGGAGAGGCCGGAAGGGGCGATAAAGTCCTTTGTGGAGAGCCCGGTTTTTGGCAGGTCGCTCCAGGTAAAATGAAATTTCTCCTGGCCGTCCGGGTGGAGCTGGCTGTGCAAAAGCTCCAGGCGTTCCAGCCCGTTCAGGGGCCTTGCCTGCGCACCCAGGGCTTTGAAGTTCCCCAACACATCCGTTTCGATCCGTTCCAGACGCATTTTCGCCGTGCGAAGGTCCTCCGCTTCAATCCCAAACGTGATATATTTCCGCTTGGTAAGGCCGTTGTTGCCCTTTTGGAGCTGGTTCTTCAGCATATCCGCGTACTCCCTGCGGATTCCGTCATATTCGTCCCCGCGGGTAGGAATATCTATGCTCCGAACAAAGTCCTGCATGTTGGCCCGCTGGTTGATGAAGGTGAGCTGCACATGGATCGAGGCGTCAAAGTAATTGAGAAAATCGCAGTAGCCTTCAAAAATCTGCGCTTTGTCATCCGCCTGCGCGAGCTGGTAGTTAATATCAAAGAACTGCACCGTCTTGGTGTAATAATTGCCGCTCACACGGCAGATACCGTCCCGGTACATTTCCTTATAGGGAATACTCTGCTGGACCGTCTGCGGGGCGTCCGCTTTCAGCCCGGAAAAAAAGCCGGGCTTTTTCTTCGGCCCGGCGGGAGAGGCAGTTTTACTTCCTGCCTTTCTTGCTTCGGCGCGGGTCTTTTTTGCCTGCTTTACGTTTCTTTGCAGACGTTTTTTCTGCGCCTCCTGCTGTTTGGTTTTTGGCAATCTGTGATACCTCCTTTTTGGATATAGATTTATAGAGATTTTCCGTCCGGTAAGGGCGGTTCTTGGGCCAGAGCTTATAGCGGAGCCGATTCCTCAGCAATTTCTCGGCGGGCTGCCCGTCCTTCTCATACATGGCAAAGAAGAAAAAGGGCATCATCAGGCCGATCATAAGAAGCACCGCCGCCGAATTGCCAATGGTGCCGCGGGTAAAGAAATATACCGGCAGCCCCACCAACGCGGCCAGACTGAAACAAATAAGCTGGCGCTTTGTCAGGCCAGCGGCAACTTTGGTCTTGACTTTGGTTAAGTCTTTGGGTACGGGTACATAAGGCATTTCATTGTCACCTCCGATCTGCGAGAATCTTTTCTATCCATTCTGCGGCATTGTGATACTGCAATCCACTTCGTTGCCCCACACATCCCAGCCGGGCGTCTGCTGCCTGGCAAAAAGCTCCACCCTGGGCTGATCTCCCATGAGCTTTACGATCTTGTCCCGCACTTCATCGGGCTTCTTGCTGTGCTGCTCGATATGGGAGATCACAAACTGGTGGATTCCTGCACACTGGCGTTTTGGGTGCCCGCGTGTTGCCAGCAGGCACACTTCCGCATTAGAGCGGGTCCAGAAACCCATCCCATAAAACCATGTATCGGCTTTCCGGTTCTGCTTCAGCCACAGAAACGCCAGGGTCTTATAGTGGAAGCCCCATGCCTCGATCACCCGGAACGCCTCATTGAGCTGCGGGAAGGTGGCCCATAGAAAAAGCGCACTGTCTTTGGCCGCAAGGTCTGCAACCGGCAGTGCGCATATTTCTTCAATGCTCATGGTAGGGTAATGGTTTTCTGCCACGCCTTTTCCGCGCTTCATATCATAGCGCCAGGGCGGGTCCGCGTACACAATGCCATATTTTCCGGCCTCCGCCATCAGCGGGCCTGCTCACTCTTGGCAGGTGCGGGCTTTGCCGGCTGCGTCTTGACCTTTCCGGCATTTTCTTTCAAGGCGCCGGTCAGGGAAGGCTTTTCCGCCGCGCCCCTGGTCGCTTCAAGGGTGGCCTGCAAATTTTCAATCGCCTGGCCGTACCCTTCGATCAGAGCATCATTGAGCTGTCTGCGGAAGTCCGCCGTCACCGGCCAGCAGACATCCCTCCATTTGCCCTGCTTATCCTGGGTGGAAGGCATGTTGACATACAGACCGTTTTCGCCGGAGCAGATACGGAAGCCGTCGATCTTGAAGCAGTCGCCAATCGTCACGTTGGCAAAGGCCAAGAGGTTTCCCATCGGGGCAATCGGGCGCACGGTTACATCCAGCTTCAAGCCTTCGGACGCCTGTGTTTCCGGCTGCATGGGTTCAGTGTTGGTTTTACTCATAATGAAAGTTCCTCCTTGATAAATGTAGTTGTTACCCGCTAATGCGAGTTAAAAATACTTTTTGATAACGAGCCCGTCTTAAAGAGGGCGAAGGCCAGCAGAACGGTATATCCTGCCGTGCCCCAGATCGCACCGTGAATATCGCCGGACGAGGGGATCGACTGGACCAGCACCGCGTAGATTGCGACGCATACCAGGATTAAGAACCCCTGAAATCCCAGAGCAAACAGGGAACGAAGGTAGTTCGTCCCCATCTGTCCCCATTCACGGTTTGCCATTGTGGAAAACGGTATGGGTGCCAGACTGACCGTAAGATATATCTCAATCATACGGCCATACACAATGACGAAGATCACGATGGACAGTACCCACATGCACAGGTTGATGATGTTGGTTTCCAGCCACAGACCAATCAGCTCCCACATCCCCATTGCTTCAAGCTGCGTTTCCAGGTCAGCCAAAGCCGCTGTGACATCCAGATTTCCGTTTATTACGCCGGCGCTCTGCGATACCACATGTTGGGCGACATCAAACACCGCCATGACAATCGTAAAGCAGTTGGTGAGCAGGTAGGTGGCTACAAAGGTCTTGAAAATCCACTTGAAGATATTGAACGTATCAAAATCGTGCATGTTGTTCTTTTCCAAAATCATCTGAATCAGCTCATATACCAGCACAAAGGTCAGAATAATGCCCGCAATGGGAATGACGACGGTTTCAGAAAGATTCTGGATCATACTGAACACGCCGCCATTCCAGCCCTGCGGGGTCTGTCCGACCTGCCCGGCCACATCCGCGACCTGGCTGTTTACCGATTCAAAAATACTGGTGTACTGCCCGGTGATCGCTTCGATCAGGCCCTCTTTAATCCAGTCTGTTATCCAGTCAAACAGACTGCCCATCGGCTATTAACCGAACAGGCCGGACAGGAGCGGAATCAGCGTGGCACCCACCAGGGCGATACCGCCGCCCGCCATAAGCTGTTTCATTCCCTGTGATTTGGCCCCAGGATTGTCATTTCCATATCCTTCCAGAAGGTTGATGACACCCCATGCGCCGAGACCCGCGCCCAGGGCAATCACGAGAATTTTCAAAGTGTCAATCGCACTTGCGAAAAATGCCATAAAATTAGTCCTCCTTAATATTTATAAAATTTATTGTTATGGCCGCATTGGGCCTGAAACGAAAAAAGCCGCCGCCATGCTTAAATAGAAAACCTACAAAAACATGACAGCGGCATAAGGGGCAGGGTAAGACCTGCGGGGAATATTCAGTTGTCAGGGAGAATCGCGAATCCGCAATAGGCACCTCCTTTCCAAAGGGTATATAAAAGTCCACCATATAATAAGGAAATAATACAGTGGAATTTTACGCGGTTGTCTGTGCTGCCAGTTCTTCCGGCGTGATCTCATAGTTGGGGTACAACTCTCTGGGACGTACAGGCAGCCTTGTAGACAGGTATTTCTCTATGTCAAAGGCGTTCTTTTCATCAAAATCCGAAAGATATTTGTAATTCGGGTGTTTGGTAATATCGTACTTCCGGGACAGGAAGGGACGCACGCCCCTGATCTGCAGGAGGCATTTGCCGCCATCCATCACCGCAAGCTCGTCAACGGACATTAAATCTTTCCCCAGCTTTTGGAAGTTCTGCCCGTGGGATTCCTGGGTACCCTTCGTAACGCTGGTGTTATACATATCAATGGTCTCTTTCCCCAACAGGGCGTTCCAGCTTTTCAAGGTGGTTTCCTCCTTACCGCCCAGGAAAAGAGAAGAATCACAGTTGCCTATGATCGTGTCCATGTTGTCCTTATAAAGCGCTTTGAGCTGGCTCTGGGCCTGCAATACCAGGCAGGCGGATATTTCTCTTGAACGGATCGTTGCCATCAGCTTTTCCAGGTTCGGGATTTGGCCGATATTGGCCGCCTCGTCAATCAGGCACCGCACATGGACCGGGAGCCTGCCGCCGAATTTATCATCCGCCCGCTCACAGAGCAGGTTAAATAGCTGGGTATAAGCCATACTGACAAGAAAGTTAAATGTCGCATCCGTATCACTGATAATAAAGAACAGAGCCGTTTTTCTGTCGCCCACCAGGTCAAGCTCCAGCTCGTCATACATGGTAATCTCCCGGACTTCCTTAATGTCAAACGGGGCAAGTCTGGCACCGCAGCTAATTAAGATCGACTTAGCCGTCTTGCCGGCGGCCAGCTTGTATTTTTTATACTGCCGGAGGGCAAAGTGATCCGGGTCTTTCTGCTCCAGTGCGTCAAACAGCAAATCTACTGCGTTTTTGAAAGTCTCGTCATCCTCCCGGACTTCCATAGCGTTTATCATTTCCACCAGCGTAGAAAAGTTCTGCTCATTGGAGGGCGCTTCATAATAGATGTAGCCGATCAGCGCCGTATAGAGCAGCGTTTCGGCCTTGACCCAGAAGTCGTCTCCCGATTTTCCTTCGCCTTTCGTGTTGGCGATCAGCACCGTTACCAGTTTGAGAATGTCCTTCTCATTGTGGATATACGCAAAAGGGTTATAGTGCATACTCTTTGAAAAATTGATGGTGTTGAATACCTTGATTTTATACGGCTCATACACGATCTTCCCATTCTTGCCCCGGACCGGCTTTCCGTCTTTATCCAGCTTCGGTGTGCCCCGGCTTAACAGCTTTCCAACCTCAATTAAGACTGTGCCCTTCGGATCGGTAACGACATAGGAGCTGTGCATCTGCATGAGATTGGGCTTGATAAAAAATCTTGTTTTGCCGGAACCGGAACCGCCCACCACCAGCACATTTTTATTCCGGGCATTGGCCGGGTTCTTCGGCCTGCCGGACATCATAAGCCCCTCGCTCTGCGTCAGAATGATGTTATTTTCCGGCTTCGGGTCCATAAACGGTGCAATATCCGTTTTGCTGCCCCAGCGGGCAGAACCGTATTCCACATTTTTGCGGTACTTTTTGGCGTCCTTTCCTTTGAGATAGACCGCCAGTCGCACAATGACCGCACCGCAAAGACCCACCAGCCAGTCCAGTGCCGCACCGGGCCACATGCTCTGAAAGGCATAAGTGAAGCCTTCACTTAACCCCAGCAGCTTTTGGGAAGCATCCGCTCCGGGAGCCAGCCGCACCGCCTGGCCCAGCTTCGCGAATACCAAAAGGAACAGAAGGTAAGGCAGGTGGAGGATCACCTGTTTTTTCAGGGTGTCGGTATCTATCTTCAACGCTCTGGTCCTCCATGCTCCTTATTCTTTACCTTGTCACGGCTAAGCGCCTGTGCCAGCTCTTTGAATTTGGCAAGCTGGGAAAGCAGCGACGGCCTGGTGCTGCGGGCAAGGTCTTTTCTTGTATATTCCTTAAATGCCGCAGTCAGGGCATCCGCCTGGTTTGCCTTGAAATACACCGTCCATTTGGGCGGGTCCGTACCGGGGTCCTTTTCAATGTGATAACGGACCTCATGCTTTTTGGCGATCCGTTCAAAAGAGCGAATCCGCCCGGTCACTTCAATGGTACTGGCGCCGGGGTCCCTGGCGGTCAGCCGCTTCATGCTGTTACGGCCCACCTTTGGGGTATTGCGGTTCTGCTCCATCTTTTGAAGCGCGGCGGCAATGGCCGCTTTCAGCACCCGCCCGGACAGCTTTGTTGCCTGGACCGTGACCGACATGGTTCTTTGTTCAATATCTTCCTGCACCTGCATCCTCCTTCCTGAAAAAATGTAGTCTGTTCATTACCGTGCCTCACTTAGCACCTGCTGGCGCGGGGCGTGTTCATGGGCTTTTGCCGCCTGTTCGATCTGAATACGGGCGTGCCGAAGGAGCGTCTTAATCATGGAAGCCGGCTCTTTCACTTCCGCAAGATGCTCCGTCATGCCTTTGCACTCGTCCGGCAGATAATCCGCCATTGCTTTACAGGCATCTTCCAGACTGCCGATGAATCCCCAGCAGCTATCCGAAAGCTCACCGTTTTTATACAGCTCAAAGCCATAGCACTCACCCCGGAGATAGGCGTCATACTCGGCAACCTCGCCCCGCAGCAAATCCTCAGCCTTTTTTCGGAGGGCGCCGGTCATTTTCTCCCCGCCGAATTCTTTCAGCGCATCCTCCTTGGAAACATACACCCAACCTACCTGCCCGCTGTCCCAGGGATCGTGAAAGCTGGTCGTCTGCATGGCAAGGCCGCTGTGATCCAGAAGATACAGGGGCATCACAATGTATTTTTCAGAGATCACCCGGAGCATGGTATCATCCACGGCGCGGGGATCGGGGTGGTCGCCGGTCATTTTCCGGCTCCAGACCATATTTACCATGCGCTCATAGCGTTCCATGCCGCGCTCATTGTTGCCAACGGTGTTTAAGTACATTTCCCGCAGAAAATCATCCTTGTCAACATAGTTATGGTGATCGCCCAGGGCATAGCGGGGGTGAAAGCATACCATTGTCCCGAAGTTGTCACCCACCTCACGGGGACTAATCAGCATATCGTCCGGCTGCACCATTAAGGCATAGGGTTCCTGTTCTGCCATCAGCATAAGTCATCAGCTCCTTTCCGGTTCTTTCTTTTTCTCCGGCGTCTTAGGTTCCGCTTTTGCCGCCTGTTTCTTTGCGTCGTCAAGCTGCTCCCGTAGCGACACATCCCGCTTTGCCTCCGGCTGCCGGGTGCCGCCAAAGAAATCTGGCAGCTCCTTAAATCCAATGCTGTCTACATAGTAGGCGGTGTCGCTGCCCTTTTCGTGGAGCACTACCACATCAGAAACAGAAAGGGAATGGCCCTTAAAATCCTCCGGGTGATCGATGTTAAAGCGGGTATAAATATCTTCCAGTGTTTCGCCGGGCGAAAGTTCTGTCGCATAGACCATTTGGTAATTGTCCCTGTCTACCGGGAGTCCTTTCTTTTCCAGCCAGTCAAGAGACATAAAGCGCAGGTCGTCGGTGCTGTCCGATAAGTCAAGCTGGTAAATGGAGTAGGCGCTGATCCCGTATTCCTTTTCATAGGCGGCAATGCGATCCAGCAGCGGCCCGGCCTCAACATCCAGATGTTCCTCCTGAATGACAGTTGCCATCCTCATGCGTATCTTTCCGGTCTGCCCGGAAAGGAGTTCGTCCGCTATGCGCTCTTTTTCCTCATGGAAATCGGGGTGCATATCCGCATAAGCGTCACTGTGCTGCCGCAGGAACACATCCAGGTCAAAGGCAAGGTCTGTGGAATCGTCCAGCCGCATTTCTTCCCGCTGCGCCTCTTGTGCGGCCATTTGCGCCCGCTGTGCCTCCTGTTCTTCGGAAGGGACCGGCTGCTTGACCGCCAGGATTTTCCCGGCAATGCGGACAAACTGCTCCGGGTGCTCAAACTGCTGCCGGTATTTCTCCATAAGGTCTGCGGGAAGGTCTGTAAAATCTTCCTCGCCAAGCCCGCAGAGAAAGAAATTCCCTGCAACAATATCATAGATATTGCCCTCATCATCACGGAGAGCACGGTTTAGGGGAAGCCCCATATATTTGCCTTCTTCGTTACAGATCAGGGCAACCGGGTCATCGTAAGGGTAAACAGCCTGAATGTCCCCGCCGACAGCGGCCTGCAATGCCTCCAGACCTTCGCCAATATCCACCGCATAGGGGACTTTTCCAGGCTCCACCATTAACACGTTCATAGCTGCATATCCTCCTTCTTTTTTGTTGCCGCAGGAGCAGCGGGTGCTTTCTCCTGGGATTTTGCTGCCGCCAGTTTCCCCAGCACGGAAGGCTTTCCCGTCTTTTCGGGCAAAGAAATACCGCCCTCCGAAACCTCGGCGGCGGTGTGTTCTGCCTTGACCGGCTCCTGACCCTCCACGGTATAACCGGGAAGGAGGGCACCATTGACGGTAAAGTGGCGTTCATATTCTTTCGGAATCTGCGGGGAGATTTCTGTAAACAGGTGGGAATAGGCTTTCTTGCGCCCCTCCAGATATTTCATAGCAGCGGCTTTGTCGGTATAGCGTTTCTGGTTCTGTCCGGCAAGATGTATATTGTGACCGTCCTTCGGTGAATTCAAGTACAAATCCCAGGTCACATACCATGCAGTCGGAACCATAACCTTTTTGATACGGTCATAGCTGGTGTCCTCCCTGATCCGGCAGCTCATTTTATAGACTTTGTTGCTGATTTCTTCCCAATCACTGTTATTTCGATTGGGCTGCCACTGGTTTGTGGTATGCACAACCTCCGGGGTCCGCAGATATTCCAGCGCACGGTTCAATTTCTGTGTGACCGCCGCCTGCTGTTCCCATTGCTTTGCCGCTGCCTGCACGATTTCAAAGGCTTTCTGCTCGCCGTCCATGCTGTCCTGACGCAATGCCTCCAGTGCATCCGCACCCTGCGTAATCAGGGAAGAAATATCCACGTCCTCGCAATATACGCTGTGCTCAAATTTGAGCTGGCTGCCTTCCGTCAGATAATCAAAGCGATAAACTTTGTAGTCCTTGTTTTCTTCCAATGTTTCACCTCCTTAAATTTCCGGCGCGTGGGACTTTTTGGGAGCCGCCTGCGCCGGCGTACTTCTTTCTTCCGGTCTTGCCGCCGCAAGCTGCCCGATCACCGAAGGGCGTTCCATCGTAAAAATCGAAATTTGCTCATTTTCAGCCAACGGTACAGCCTGCACCGCAAGAGGCAGCGTTGTTTCCGCATGGGTAAGGGTGTGCTGTAATTTCAAATCTGCCACGATCTCGTCAAACACCGCATTGATCGCCCTGCGTTCCTCACCCTGGGGATAGGCTTTCAAAACCTCTGTTTCCCCGGATTTATCCATAACGAGGGCTACAGCGCAATCCGCATGGCCTGCCAGATAATCAGAAGCATAGGGCAGCTTATCCTTGATATAACAGGCAAAAGCCCTGGCCGTCATTTCTGTGTTGCTGTCCCAATAGCCGCCGTCTTTTTCGCATTCCTTTCCCATCCTCACAGAATTGCGGTAGTAGTCGGTCTCTGTCCGCCCGATCTGCGGGGTTTCCTGTCCCTGCATCCCGTGAAGCATCCGCTCGAACATTTCCAAACGGTCACGTTCACTTTTGGGGATCACATGGCCGCTGACGGATTTCTTTAAGGCGCTGATCTTATCCACAGAACCGACTTCCCCGGAAAGGAAAGCGTCTTTTAATGCTGCGTACTGTGCCAGCGTCCTTTCATCACCATGCCGTTTCAAGGAGCCAAGCACCGCCGAATCCAGCCAGCTTGCCGCGTTTTTCTTTGTCCGGCTGTTCTGTGCCTCGGTACGTTTGGCCGCCTGTTCCGGCGTCTCCGGTTTGTACTTCATGGTATCAATGAGCTTTTGAAACAATGGGTAAAGGCGGGGTTGTTCTGAGAGCATCCCTTTTGCGCCCATCTTTGCCCCCAGGTAGTCGTCAAAGCCGTGCCACCATTCATGCGCCAGGGAACCGGCGCCGTGCATCTTCGTAAGGTTGATGACCTTGCGGAGCGGTTCATAATGGGCCGCGGCGTTGCCGCTGCCTCTGGCACCGAAAGCAATAGCAAGCGTGCCCCCAAAGGCAATATCCTGATCGCTGATCTGTAAAGCAGCCGCCAGGTCTTTCAGTGCTTCAAACCCCATGTTCAGGGACGCCTGCCGGTCATTCTGGTTCATCCAGTTTCCGAACTCACCGCCGCGGAAGCCGAAAGTATCAAGATAATGCTGCCCGGTGATCTCCTGACCGCTCCGGTAGTCCGGTCCTGTCCTTCTCACATGCGCAAGCTGCGGAGGGGTAAACCGGACCTTTCCGCCTTTGCTTCGCTGCCGGGCAAAATCCTGCACCCATTTCAGGGCTGTCTCACGGGATTCAAAGTTCGTCTGCAAAATGGAATATCCCTTCGTCACATAATAAGTGCCGGGTTTCCAGTCGTTATTTCTGGAATAGGTGTTTTTCCCGTCATTGAAGTGAATCGCGTAGCCCCTTGGCACCTTCTGGTCTTTGGAAACGCCAAACTGTTCCTGCTGTGCCTTCTGCGTAAAGTTCCGGTCAAAGTGAGAAGCAGAGCGGATATATAGAGTCTGTGCCAGCTTATTGGTAATGACCGGGTTATCCTGCCCTTTCTTTGTGGCACGGTAATGGATTCCGCTGGCCCAGCCCTGCACCTGCTCCACATATCCATTCTGTATCAGAAAGCGGTCATAGGCTTGCATGGCGTCATCCAGTGTACGCACATCCTCGATCACGGCCTGTAGCTGCCGGATGGTCTCAATATATTCCTCCTGTCTGGCACGCTTAAGCTCAGGGGTCGTGTCGCTGTACCGGTACTGGGGAGAAGCCCCCAGGCTGTCCCGCGCTTTTTTGATGAAGTAGACAACACCGAGGGGGACACCATCGTCAAGCATGGCCTGATAGTCCGGTTTCTTCCAGACATTATCCTTCTTGACAAATTTCTCTGCCTCCCGCTCATTCATGCCGCCCAGGTCATCCACATATAGGCCGCGGTCTTTCCAGAGGTCTTTTTTCGCGCCTCCGATCTTTTCCCCAAAATCTTCATGCTGTAAATTTTCTGCCAATCGGTATCACCTCCAGTCTGTGCAAAAATTTACCGTTCCGGCGTGGAACGGCTTTTCTCTGATTGATGAAGTTTCGGGCGGTTCCCTGCGAGCCGGTCCGTTTCCCTGCGTACCAGGGCATCTACCGCGCCCAAATCCTCCGGGGCAACGGCAAATTCCCGGTAGTTCTCATACCATAAGCCTGCCCGGACCGCCGCAATAGGGGGTATCTTTTCCGGACCGGAAGGGAGAAGCCGGTAAACCGGCGCTTCATCATAAAGAAGCATCTGCCGGGCCGTACCCAACGGTATGCGGTACATGTCTGTATCGGGATTCTGTGCCGCCTCCATATAGCCGACGTTCAGAAGTTCCTCCAAATCCTGAGCCATGTAGGAAAACGCCTGCTCCTTCCACTGGCTGAACATACCGGAATAGTGGTGCTGCCATTCTGTGACCTGCTCCGGCCTGTAGCAGAACCCCCAGCTTTTCAAGGCGTCTTTTTCGCAGAGCTCCATAGAGTGCCATTTTTCAAGGCTGACTGTTTCCATGCGTCCATTTGGGCGATATATGTCAACACCATAAGGGGAGAGAGTATTTCTTTTCACGTCCTGGCGCAGCGTATCTAAGTCCAGCATCATAACGTCACCGTACAGGCGGCCATCCTCTTTCCGGTCCGTGTGAAACAGGAAAGCCCTTGCCCCGATATATTCCGTTGTAAAAATCATCTGGTGGAGGTCTGCCGTGGAACAGTAGGCGTGCAGGGCATCCGACAGCCACATGTGGTTTTTCCCCATAATGGCAACCGAATCCGTTCCGGTATTCGTCACCAGGGAATGTATATTAAATTCTGATTCCCGCAGGAAGTCGCCCGCGAAGATATGGAGCTCATAAGCAAATGTAATAAGGTCCGTGTCGCGGATCAAATGAATCTGCGGAAGCGGTTCATTGTTCAATCAAATTCCTCCTTTCACTCTGAACCTGATAATTTACCGGCTGTCCTTGTCGCGGGAAGGAGCCGGCTGCTTTTTCGCCGGTTCCACTTTTGCCGCCTGCTCCCGCATGGCTTTCAAAACAGAGGGACGGCACTCTGCGGACTGTTCCAATCTCTCCAACATGTCCAGTGCTTTTTCCGCACTCTTTTTCACTGTCCCCATGCACGCACGGCTGGCGCGGTAAGGAGCCTTGACATACTGGGCAATCTCACCACCGGTCTTTGCCTCCTGAACCGGCTCTTTTCCCATCAGCGCCAGGCGCATATTTTTCAGGTGTTTCCCAGCCTCGTGGTACTCGGACACAAAGGCGTCAATCTTTGCCATTGCCCGGTTACTGGCCTGCTGATGATTTTCCGCCCCCTGGTAAATCGTTTCTAATGCCGGTTTCAGGTGAAGAAAATGGGTGATCCCATTCAGGGCAGCAACACCGCGTTCCTTAAAATCCGCCAGGATATGCTTGCATCCCTCAACGATCCGGCCTTTCAGTTCCGATAATTTCTGCTGCATGGAAGTGACATTCGCCTCCAATGCCTTGCAGGTCTTTTGAAGGGAGGCTTTCAGGGAATGATCATGCATTTTCAGCAAATCCTCCCGCATAGCCTCCAGTTCTCCAAGTGCAGCGGAGAGACGGCTTTCCATCGTTGTGACAGATTCAATGAGTTGCGCAAAGTCCTCATAACCCGCAGCGTTGTGTTCCTTTAGGAGCGCAAGCAGCGCTTTCACCTGTTCATTTTCAGCAATGGGCTGTTCCATCGCATCGACAGGCTGTGTGATTTCCTCTGCCATTTATGAATCCCTCCCATTCTCCGGGTGCTGCCCGCCGGCAATCTTACTTACGATTTCCGGCCCGGTCTCATAAATCTGCATCAGGCGTTTCGCCGTACCGCTGGGCTGAACGGCGCCGCTGGTCCAGAACCGGACGGTAGAGGGCGTAACATTCATCAGAAGTGCAAAGCCCTTTTCATTCATATCCAATTTTTTCATCAGAGCCTTAACCATATCGGGGCCATATTCCGGGCACCGGGCGGCCTCGGCGATCATCTGCAAAGCGGTATTTTCTGTTTTCGTCATAGTGAAAACCTCCTGTTATTCTGGCCCCGCTGTTAAGCCGGGGCAAAACTGATTTTGTTGTGTTCCATCCTCCGGGAAAATTCCCGAAGGGAATATTTCACGCCGTCAATCTCCGCATGGGTCTGATCCAGACGCCGGCAAAGAGAAAAATGCCGGTCTCCATTCCCATAGTGCAGACAGAGAAGGCCATTATCAGGAATCGAAAACAGCGCCTTTCCCGCGCTGTCCGTAAAGCAAATCTGCTGTGCTTCATTCATACCAAAATCCCCCTTAAATTGAAACTGCCGCCTGTTTCTGGCGGCATTGTAGTTGGCGGTCCCTGATCTGTTCCCTGGTATATAGCAGCTTTTCGTTATAGTCCTTTCCGATGCGGGGTGGGTTGACGCCTACCCGGATATGCTTAAAACGCTGATCCTCATGGAGCATGGCTTTGATTTTCCGGGCATTGGTAAGGCCGCCAAAATCATTGTCCATGTAAAGCGTGACCCGCTTTATTTCCGGGTGGCGTTCCAGAAATGCGGTCAGCGCCACATGGGAAGTGCCTCCCAGGGATAAGCGGTAGCCATCCCATTTCCAGCCTTCAAGATCCTGCAGCGTGGCATGGGAAAGGGCATCAATGGGGGCTTCAAAAACAGCCACATGGCGGCTGCCCGGATTCCGTGGCGGGTAGCAGAAGCTAAATTCCTTGTCACTGCCGTAAACATCCTTTCTGAGATTGCCGGTGATACTGCGCATACAGGCAAACTTCGCTTTCCCCGCGTCGTCCTTCCCGACAAACACACAGACCGGTTCGCCATGATACCGGGCCTCATAGAAAAGTCCGTTCCGAAAGCACCGGCGGATCACATCCGAGCTGATCCCGCGCCGCTGTAAATACGAAACAGCAGAGGTAGCACATCTTCTGGCCCAGGGAAGATAAAAAGGCTTTTTTTCCGGTTCCTTTTTCGGAGGACTTGTAGCTGCCGATTTCCGGTAAGACGATTCCCTTTGAATATCCCCGCCAATCAGCCGGTTCACCGCATCTACCAGACCATACCCCCGAATCTCAATCAAATAGTCCAGGGCGTTGATCCTGCGTCCCCGGCTATTCCAATACCAGTAATCTTTTCCGGTAACATAGACCAGGCTGTCATGCTCCTTATGCCGGTAGTTTGCTCCATCCCGTTTGAGTACTCCTGGTTCATGGGACTGTATATACGCAAACAGGTCAGACTCACGTGCCTGTTCAATCTGTTCCTGGGTTACGCCCGGCATGGTGCCGGCACGGATTTCTGATTCATCGTGCTTCGCCTCCTTCCTGCGATGATATGAAAAAGACGCCCGAAAGCGCCTAACAGCCGTACAGGTCATGGTTGACCTCCGCACGGTAATAGCTATCCATCGTTGCCGGGGCATTATACAGCGCCGCCAGCAGATAAGCCTTGATATTGTTGACTTTCGTAACATTCTTGTCGATACAGTCAAAGACATACTCCAAGTGGCCGGAATTGATCTTTAAGAACCGGCTCCTGACAACCTCCCGTGGGAAGTCATCTCCGGCAATGCGGATATATGGCCGTCTTGACAGCACCGTTTCCAGCATGAGCTCCACAGTCTCGTCCATGCGTTCCCTCCCATATCGGGGAACCAAGAAATCATACTCAACATTCTCTTTGATAATTTCTCGATATGCCTCTGCCATATCCATCCTATCAATCCCATCCTGGCGGCCTGCCGTTTCCGGCTCTGCCGGATAGATTGACTGATGTGTTCTTGATATATCCGTTTTTGATTTTTTAGTCCTTTGTGGATCAGTATTTAATTGTGCGGGATTTTCCTGTTCAGGTTCCGCCTGTTCAGGTTTTGCCTGTCTTGGATTTACCTGTCTTGGATTTTCCCGTTTAGGTGGAACACCTTGTTTTACGCCAGTTGCGGGCTTTTCATGGATCGTATACTCAATATCTCCCAACTGTCCGTTTTCATAGCGGAGGCGCTGCCTGGTGAGATACCCGTGCCGCTCCAGCTCCTTCAGGGCGGTAGTAATGGAATCCACGCCATCCCTGCAAATGTGGGCCAGCCCCTTTGTGGTATAATCCCAATCTTCCGGCAGCGACAGCATAAGGGAAAGAAGCCCCTTCGCCTTTAAGGACAGTTCCGTATTGCGCAGGTGGTGATTGCTCATAACCGTAAAGTCCTTCGTTTTCTCTACACGGAATACAGCCATTTCACAGCCTCCTTTCTTCGGTTATTCCGTTACAAAACGCGGTCCCTGCGGTCATAATGGAGATGGCCGCCTGAGACCTTCGCATGGTTTTTCAGTTTGACTTCACCCCGTTCCTGGCTCTCTAAGAATTTCTGATAGCCGGCCTCCGTAAGAAACAGGCGCATCTTATCGCCCTTGTCCCCAACAGGGGAAGCATAGGACAGCACATCAAAGACGATCATGTGCTTTACCTCAGGGTCAAACCGTTCCAGCCCCATAATGTCATGTCCTTTTAATTTCTCTGCGCCGGACTGCTGCCTGGCCTCGGCGATCCTTTCCCCGATGGTCCGGGGCGGGTAGGGCAGCCGGTAATTTTTCTGAATGTCCCGCACCAAATCCATGCACTCGCGATCCGATAGGACACGCACCTTTGCCATAAGGCTTTCCGCTGTCTCCCGCAGCTCGGAATTGTTTGAGTAGCGCACGGTCATGTAAAGCTCATTCAGGACCTTTGCCTGACAGTCTCCTTCGGCCTGAAAGAGCATCTTTTTTTCCATTTCGTTCAGTTCCACGTGTGGCTCCTTTCTTCTAAAAATCTGCATGAAAAAAGGGCGTCCACCTAATAAGATGAAACGCCCACGGCAATCAGCGGTCAGGCAAAATGCCGGACCGCTGGCACTATTCAGTTTTGTCGTTAATGTAACAGCCTCCTTTTTTCGTCAATTTTCTCGCCATATTTCAACTTGGGAAAAGGAATTGAATAGACGGCGACAAACGCTGAAACCCCTTGAAAATCAAGGCTTTTTCCGTTTGTCGTTATTATACCGTAATGGCATACGTTTGCATCAAGATTTTGCGAGAATGAAACCAACATCAAAGTAATTCAAGAGGTAATGGGACATGCTGATGTATCGACTACCATGAACATATATGCAGAAGCAAACCCAGATGTTACCAAATCAGTAATTGAGAAATTATCAAAAAATATGGATATTTTTTAGAAAAGAGTCCTGCGATTGAACTCTTTGAAGATTGAAAATATACCTATTCATACTGGGATAAATATGCTATACTCATCTAGTATTGAAGTGTTTGACACGGCAGTACATGTCTTAAAATAAAAAGACGTATTTTAAGGCGAATGACATCTTTTAGACGCACAAAAGTCAAAAAAACGTCCAAGAGTGACCAAGTATATAGAATCCGGGAAAGCCTATTTTCCAAGGGTTTGCAAGGATATACAAGAGTTAGATTAGCAATCAAAAAAATTCCCGACAATGAAGTCCCAGGGTGCTGCAAAGAACGAAGCAAATAATGCAGCTCAGTCTGGTGCAGCAGCACCGGCAGAGGCTGAAAAAACAGTTGAGAAGATTGATTTTTCCAAAGTAAAAGTTGAGCCATTATTTGAAGAAATGGTTGATTTCGATACTTTCAGCAAGTCTGATTTCAGAGCTGTAAAGGTAAAAGCATGTGAAGCAGTTAAGAAATCCAAGAAGCTGTTACAGTTCACTCTGGATGACGGAACAGGCACAGATCGTACGATTTTAAGCGGTATTCATGCTTATTACGAGCCGGAAGAACTGGTTGGAAAGACCTTAATTGCAATCACCAACCTGCCACCGAGAGCCATGATGGGAATTGAATCTTGTGGAATGCTTCTCAGTGCAATTCATGAGGAAGAGGGCGAAGAAAAACTTCATCTTCTGATGGTTGATAACCACATTCCGGCTGGTGCAAAGCTGTACTAAAATTAAATATTAAATGTCTAAAACCATGATGTCAGACCGCATTTGACAACAATTTGACAACAAAATTTGGGATAATAATGAATCGTTATGAAGCATGACGAATTTCAGGTGAAAGGACACAGGTTTGGCAATGAAGTAAGAGCACTTCTTAGAGTTAATCTAAGAGGTGCTTTTTTGCGTTGCATATCAAAGAGGCGCCAGTGGCGCGTCTGATGATTCGGCCCTGGAAAGTTATATCCCGGCAGTCAGCTTCTGTAAAACAGCAAATCTAATTTTGGAGGAAAACATCATGGGTAAAAGTTATAAACCAATTACAAGTATGAAGGAAGTACCAGAGCAGCTTAGAAAATTACGCCGACAGTATCTGCGTTATCAACAGGCAGAGATTATTTACAGCATTTCTCATAAGAAACTTTTTGAACTCGCCAGTGATGCAGGTGCAATTTACAGAATAGATGGAACCGTATTGATTAACCGGGATATTTTTGATGACTATCTGGAGCGTTTTCATGAACCGGCAACAGGAAATGATAAGGAGAAGAAGACGGATGAGCGGTAATGTATGGATGTTTTCAGATGAAATCGATGATGAAGATCTGGAATTTATGCGCCATGATTACGTGACCTATAACATGGCGTGCGAATACTACAGACTGGGAATCAAACCCGTTGTCCGTATGGCACATGAAGCAGGGGCAGTATATAAAATTGGGAAAAAGGTGTTGATTCGAAGAAGTATATTTGAAGCATATCTGAGAGAGAAGAGAAAGATTTGATGGAGGAGAAGAACATGAGCAATCAGAGAAAAATACTACATGATGACAGGAATGGATTAGATTATGTGTTGGTAGGAGATTATTACCTGCCAGTGCTATCATTACCGGAAGAAACCAGACCGATTGGGTACTGGGGAATGCTTCGAAAAGAATATATGAAAAACTATAAATCAGGTATGTATTCTTATCTTCTGTTGACTGGGAAATTGGACAGCTATCTGGCAGATCTGAATGAACAGGCACAGGAACGGTATGAATTGATTGAGGCACAAATACGAAGTGCGGAGGGAGTTACAGAGGAATTAAAAGCATGTAATCCTATGGAGTGGGTGCGACAGTGTAATAATGTCGAGAATCGTGTGCAGGAAATTGTATTGAGTGAATTGGTATATGTATAGGAGGAGCGTATGAGATACAGGATTGAATATGCTGATGGAAGATGTTGCAATTTCGCAAACAGCAGAAAAGATTTACTGGATTGGTTGAAACTTCTGAAAGATGAACAGATTGTTGATATCCGTAAAATCTATAAAAGCGGTGTTACAGATTCAGTTCTGGATAGTTACCGAAGATATTTAAAATAGTGAAGGGGTAGATGAAGATGTTGAAGCATATATGAGCCAGCACCGTCATGATACAGACATACAGGAATTGAAAACATATTTTACAAGTGTGATAGACTGGATTTCTGGTGTATTTAGTGATGTGGAAAGTGAAATGCGTGGGATTGAGTGGGGAAGATTATTTGAAACTTATCATAACCAACCATATGATCCGGTGGAAGCAGGAAGCGGCACATAAGGAAGCACCGAAAGTAAGAGAAGATAAAGCCAGATAGATGTGAGGACGTGGGAGAAATCCTGCGTCCTTTTTTAATGCGGATAAATATGATAGATGGTAAATAGTGTGTTGTTATTACTCGGTCAACCGACTATGATATATAGTGAATATTTTGTAGAAGATAGAATGTCTGGTGACAGATGAAAAGCAGCATAAAGAATAGCGGTGAAATTCAAACAAAGGAACCTTACATCAAATGTAAGTGGTGTATTTATGCTTTGTGTAGTAAAATTTTAATTGTAAAAAAGTATGAACAAAAAAGAGGTGTTAAGAATGGATTATACAAAAAAACTTTTAGAAGTACGCGACCTGCACAAAGCATATTCCAAAGAGGGCGTTCCCACAAAAGCACTAAACGGAATTACCTTTGATGTTCTAAGTGGCGAATATTTGGGAATTATGGGAGCCAGCGGTTCCGGGAAAACAACATTATTAAATTGTATTGCTACGGTCATTAAACCTACCTCTGGACAAATTTTGCTCTCCGGGGCGAATATAAGTGCCTTTGACGGTGCTAAGTTAGCGGAATACCGTGGAAATAGAATTGGTTATCTGTTTCAAGACTTTGCTTTGCTTGATAATTTGACAGGCAGAGAAAATATTCTGTTGCCCTTATCCATTCACAATATAGATAGTTCCATAGCCGAAAAGCACCTAAATGATATAGCCGGATTTCTTGGAATTATTGATGTTCTTTCAAAGTTTCCGGCGCAAATGTCCGGCGGTCAAAAGCAGCGTGTAGCCGCAGCCCGTAGTTTGATTTCTAATCCAGATATTATTTTGGCTGATGAGCCGACAGGAGCGTATAAGATAGTACAACAAACATCATAAAAATACTATCTCAATATCTCCACTGTCTGAAATGATGATTTTATCAATAATACTACTCCATAAAGTACGCTTTTCCTGTGGGGTCAGACTATCATATATACTTTGGAGGTCAAGGGCAAGGAATGAACGAATAGCCGACAGGTCTTTTGCTTCCGGGGCAGCAGTAGAGGTAAGTCTATCAAGTTCCTGTTTGTATTGTTCGTATTCTATGCGGTAATCGTCAAGGTCTATCAATTCATTTACATACAATTCTTTGAGCCTTTGCATCTTGGTTTTAATTTTGCTTGGGTCCGCCTTTTTGGTCGGTGCGTTCTGCTTTACATCATAAGCGGCAACATACTTTTCAAGTTCCGGCTTTATATTATCCAACAGGTATTTTTCTATAACTTTCTCATTTGTTCCGTGCGAATGAGTGCATAAATGAGAGTTTGAGTAATAATTGCATCTGTATTGTGTATATTCCCTGTTATACCTTTTTTGTACGGTTGTATTGGCTACGAGGGCATGACCGCACTCTTTACATTGAGCCAAGCCGGAAAAGACATAGTAACGGTTATTCTTGCGAACCTTAACATTACGCTTACCAAGCACCTGTATACGGTCGAATCGGGCAGGGTCGATAATCTTAGGGCAGTAATCCGGGTTGCCCCTGTATTCCCCCTTGTAAAGAGGATTCCGCAAAGCACGGGCGATAGTTTCATAACAAAAATAGCGGTTGTACTTATCAATGAGGTACAGGAGAGTACCACGCTTGCTATTATGGGCCTCAAAATAATCAAACATATCATAAGCGATTTGCACAGTATCCGGGTCAATATCAACCTTACCATTTTCTCCAACCATTAAGCCAATAGGTAGGCTGCCTGTAATAGCTTCCCCCTTTTTAACTTTAAGGCGGAATACATCCTTAATACGGTCACTATCCCGGTCGGCTTCATCCTGTGCGACAGACAGGCGGATATTTACGTTAAGTTTGCCGTTGGTTGTTTCCATTTCGTAGCGTTCCAAGGCAGTAAGCCAAGTTACGCCGTTGTTATCAAGTATTTCCTGTATCTTATAGAAATCGGCAATATTACGAAACCAACGGTCTAATTTTGTGAATATGATATACTCAAACTTATGCAATTCTACATCTTGGAGCATCCGCATAAATTCCTTACGCTTATTATATTTCTTCCGGGCAGTATGCCCCTCATCTACATAGATTGCATATATTTTTAAATGGTGCAGCTTTGCAAAGGCTTTTAAGTCCTCTATCTGTGCTTCTATGGTATCGCCAAACTTGGCTTGTTCTTCCTTGGAACAACGGACATATAAAGCACAGGTTTTATATTCTATGGTTGGGTAATGTGAGTAAAAATGCGTGGTAGACATATAGCAAACCGCCTTTCTTAGAAAATGGGTACAAAAAATAAAAACCCTTTGAAAGACGATAGAAAATCTGCTATAATACAGGTGCGTTTAAATCAGTTCCTTTGTCTAACAAAAGGAATTAGGAAACCGTCAGCTATTGCAGTAGTTGGCGGTTTTTGTTTTATTTATATATAATCAAGGTACTATAACCCTCCATGCTATCCCCAAAGAATCCACTTCCTTGGTTTTGCAAAATAGTAACCTTAATATCAACAATTTCGTATCCATCCTCCTGCATCCTAGATACAATTTCGTCTATTTGGGTTGTGTACTTATCTTCACAACAAAAAATCTCATTGATTAGCTTACTAAAACTATTAAACATAACAACGTGAGTATGTCCGTCCTTTGGTTTTAAATATTTCTTTGCATCCTCATATACAGAAGTTGCAATATTACGCTGTCCTTTTGTGAAAATTCCCATATAAACCTCCTTAAAAATAATAGCCTACCAACCTCCGGGGATAATAAAAAATATCTAGGAGGTGCAAAATGAAAATACTAACTTGGCAGGCAAGAAACAGTAAAAAAGTAACACTTGTCAAGCTATCGAAAATGACAGGGATTAGCAAAAGTACACTCAATAATATTGAGAATGAAAAAGTATCCCCGACTATAGCAGAATTGGAAGCCATAGCAAAAGCGTTAAATATGAAAATAACCGATTTATTCGATAGCGATTACAAATAATTTCCATAATATTGGAAATCGTACCAAAATTTAACAAAAACCCATATTGCAGCAGTATAATATATACAAGCAAAGGAGGGTTTAAACGCAAATGAAACAAAAAATACGAAAATCCATTATGGATATGCTCATGTGCATAGACGATATAAAGGCATTGGAGAGAATCCACCGCTTTATACAGTACATATACACAAAAGAGTAAAAGGAAAGGGCCGGGCAACCGACCCTTATTTTTTACCCCGAAGAAACGCCATAACAACATTTCTTTGCTCTTTAGGCAGTTTACAAAAATCACTCACTAAGTCTTTTTCCTCGTCTGTAAGTTCGTACTGCAACGCTAATTCGTCCAAGATTGTTTCAGGCAGATTAGTAAACATATCGCCTACGCCCTCAACAAGCCATGCACGATTAACATTAAATGCCCTACAGATAGAAATAATCATTTGCTCGGTAAAATTTATATCCCCAGATTCCAAACGACTAATTGCAGAGCGAGTAACACCAATTTTTGTAGAAAACTCTTCTTGGTTTACGCCTAAACATTTCCTTAGTTCTTTAAGACGCTCATTCATCTTTATACCTCCTTGAAAATGATAATATCATAAAAATGTGAGTTACGCAACAAAAAAGAATAAAAAGTATTGACAATAGTTACTCACGCACATATAATAGTTACATACTCACAGAGTAAGTTGCGGGAAGAAAGGAGGTCAAGCCTATGTTGGAAGCAAGAACGCAGGACATTACATTACAGGCAGAAAGAGAAAAAAGAGAAACAACCGAATTTATCGAAATCCTCAAAACAATGTCTGAAAGCGAAAGACAGCAGATTAAAGGCGTGATGATTGGTATTCAGTTATCAAAAGGCACGGTCAGAACGGCTTAACCATTCAGATATACAGGAGGATACAAGGAATTGAATTTAAACGCACAGGAAAAAGCTAGAGAGTTGGCGGATATGGTCGGCTCTCTAGTGGTAGATGAAAACCTACCGTTGGAAGTTATGGAAATGACAGCAGACCTTTTAAAAGAGGATTGCGAAGAAATCAGACAGGCAGCAGTTGACATAGCAGAGGAAGAGAGGGCGATACATGAACAGAGAACAGGCACAACGCTTTTATGATACCTTGGCTATGCTGATAGGACAGAGAGAGGGCGTAGAAATAACCGTAAAGGTAACGCCTAGAAAGGAGGGTCAGCGTGGCAGGGAACAGGACAGAGAAACATATAACAGTTTACCGCAACGCCAAGCGGTGCGAGTTTCATAATATTGGCAGCTATATAGTTGCAATAAGCATTATCGGCGGTACTACCTTTTGTGCATTTTTTGATTCGGGATTACACACTGAGGAAAGCATAAAAAGGCGTGGAAGCATAAAGTTACATTCAATTTACGCAAAGAAGTAGAAAACAGGAGGACAAGGAACAATGAACGCAGCAGACCACAACAATGTAGTAATTTTTGATGATAGAGGGATTCCGTCTATCATGTGCAGATTCGTAAGACCAAAGGATACCGAGGAAATCCCGGCAGTATTCAAAATCGGGGATAAGGTGGCGGATGCCATTTACATATCCAAGTACCCGAATACAGTAATTGACGGCAGAGCCTACAGTATGCCAATGGCAGACCCGACCGTAAATATCACATTTGACGAAGCGGTACAGGCTTGCAGATGCAAGGGGTTAGGTTGGCATCTTATGACCGCCGTAGAGTATGAATACCTGTTAAATCAGAGTAGGGAAAAAGGCACAATGCCACACGGTAACACCGATTGGGGCAAAGACTATTACCACAAGGACGAACAGGGCAAAGTAAGCAGCTTTGGACGGACATATACAGGTACAGGACCGGTTACATGGAATCACGACCATACACCTTATGGAGTATCAGACCTTAACGGTAATGTATGGGAATGGTTGGCAGGATTAAGGATTAAAGACGGAGTAATAGAGTTTATCCCGGACAATAAAGCAGCATCCCCATATTGCGAACTGTCAAAGGATAGCACCGAATGGCAGCAGGTGGAAACATCCAAGGGGCCGGTAAGGGCAAATGTGGAATGTGGAGAAATCACAATTACGGATACCGTGGCAGCAGATGATTATACGCCGGATTATGACGGAGTAAGAATTGATGAATTAGAGGTTGAGTTATCAGAGATTCCACAGGTACTTAAAGACTTGGGAATTATCCCGGATAAAAGAGCAGAGGAAGAGAATAAGACCTATGTATATTTTGATGCCACAGAGGGCGAATATTTGCCTATCCGTGGGTCGGCGTTCGACGATTCTTCCTATTCGGGTCCGTCCGCTCTCGTCTTGAATGGCCCTCGTTCCGACTCGTACGATAACATTGGTTTCCGCTCCGCTTTTTATGAAGTAAACGGAAAACTGATTACTGAATAACTGTTAAGGGGTGCGGTAGCACCCCTGTACGCATAAAAGGAGTGAAACAATGGCGAATAAAATCAGATGTGCTGATTGCAAATATTGCAAAAGTTTAAGACCTACAGGAAACACTAGAAGCAATTTTTATTGCGAGCATCCAAACCATGAATATATCAGAAAATACTATGCAGAACACAGGATATACAGATTGCAGGGGTTTATAGGATTTGGTGCGAGATATTCAGAGGAAGTACCTGTAAAGACCTCTCCGGCATGGTGTCCGAAGAAAGCAGAGGGAAGCAATGAATAGAACGGAATTAGAGAAACACTTAGGCGAATATGTAGATATAAAAATATTTGACGGAAGCGTTTACAGAGGTACTTTACGAAAGACAGGAACGGAAGAGGTAAAGAATAACCCGAATTTATACCTAAAGAGCAATTATTACTTTTTGGCACATAAGGGAACATACATAACTAATTCCTGCTTATTCAGAGTATCACATATCAGAAGCCTAAAGGTTTTGAACGGAGGTATAGAGTAGTGAAACCAATAAAAAGAAAGTACAAGCCTACAATCGTATGCGATAAGTGCCATAAATCCATAGGAAAGATAAAGCCGAGTTATAAGAAAGTCGGGGAAATCGAATACAGGTATTGGCGTTGTAGACATTGCAGTACCGTATATGTCATATCCGCCACGGATGCCGAGTTAAGGAAAAAGATACAGGAATACCAAGAATTTATAGACGAGTACAAAGACAAGGAAATGCCACAAGAGGAAATGCAAAAGGCACAGCTTATATTACAGACCAATGTAGAGCGTAGCCGTGAGATTAAAGAGCAGCACCCTCTTATATTAAAACCTTGGGAAAGGTAGGACAATGAAGTACAGAGGATTGACATATAACAGGGAAAAAGAATCTTACGAGTGGGTCTACGGTATGCCGTCTTATGGATATGAAACGGACGAGATAGCGGAGATTGGCACGGTCTACGGAGATTTTAAAGAGATATACCCGGACACATTGGGAGAACAGACACCGTACAAGGATAAGAACAGCAAGAGAATGTATACAGGCGATATTGTAGCCTTGGAAGTAGATGGACAGGTAAGAGAATTTGTAGTAGACAAAGCAACAGTTGACAGGGAGTACAACACATTACAGGGATTCACAGGAAAAGACGGCAGCAACACGGCAAAAGTAAGACTTGCAGATGTGGTTATATTCCGCTGGATTGACCCCGAGGGTATCATACATCAGTTGTTGCCGTGCGTGGACGATATGGGGGTATCTGATACGGCAAGAATGGAGATTATCGGAACTGTAGCGGAAAGAGGGGTACAGGAAAGTGAGAGCAAAGGCAAAGAGCAGTAGCACACCATACCCGATATGGATAGAGGGCGAATACATAACAGAGCCACCAATAAGACCAAGTGACGGGGCAGTACGCCCCGTAGGTCATTATATAGACGAGGGCGGTTATCCGGGTGCAAATGTGTATGAGATAGATATAAATACCTTATGCAGACAGACGGATGCAGCAGACAGGTACGGAAAACCGATTTACGAGCAGGATATATTACTTTACGAAACAGCAGAGGAAATAGGCTATTTCATAGTTGAGGATTTGAATACAACGGTAGACATAGTAAACGGCGAGATTATAGAGGTCGGGAATTTGGATACTGAGAACATAAAGAACATTGGAAGCATGGTAGATTATTCGGATTTTGTGGAGGGCATCAGATACCACGCAGATAACGGCTTGGATATACCATATATTCCTTGCCTAAACGCACAGGTAACGGCATTGCCGTATTTTAAACTCAAATGCTTAAAATGCGGTCAAATATCGCTTAGTTGTTCGTACATGGCAAAACATAAAGGCTGTGGAGGATATTACACGGTAGATTTTGCAACCAAGATTTACAGGGAAAGGACAAAAGAAAAGGAACTTGCATAGTGGCTTATGCAAGTTCCCTGTTACCGCCTTATAGCGATAATTACACCTATTCAAATTATACTATAAGGCTTGCACAAAGTCAATAAAAAAGCCTTGAAATCACACGCCAAAAGGCTATAAATGAGGGCGTGCTGAGGACCTTGTATGGGGTATTAACATCTAGGACATTCATAAAATTATATACTTATATAAGATTATACTTGTATAAGTATATGGTTTAGTAGGTGTACCCTTATGGACTTGTAGTATAAGGAGAATGAACGGTATGGCAAAGAAGAGAAAGAACTTTATCCGTGAGAAGAGGATATATTGCGGAGAGGAATACTTAGAGGTTGATATAGTAGCGGTTACAAATATGCCGGAAGTAGGCAAAGGAAAAAAAGGTAAATCCTCACAGGCTCAAAAAAACCTTAATGACAAGAGGAGCAAAAGAAGATTCGTACAGATAGCCAATACTAATTTTGGTACAAATGATTTTCATATATCAGCTACATACAACAATGAGCATTTGCCTATGTCCTTGGAGGAAGCGGAAAAGAATGTGCATAACTACTTAGACCGCATCAAAAGGAAAATGAAGAGGGAAACAGGCGAGGATTTAAAGTATATGCTTGTTACTGAATATACCCCGGAAGAGGAAGAGGGGCAGCTTACACTACAGGGGATTGATGCGGACGATAAGGCAACAAAAGCCGTAAGAATCCACCACCATATCATTATCAACAACGGAGGGTTAGACCGTGACGATTTAGAGTTAATGTGGAGTACCACAAGGATAAATTGGAAAAAGGCAAACAACCCGGAATACAGAGCCAATGTAGATTATTACGGATTCGTGAACTGTGACAGGTTGCAGCCGAACGAAAACGGATTAGAGGGCATAGTAAATTACATAAACAAGCGTAAAAAAGGTTGTAAAAAATGGTCTACATCAATGAACCTTAAAAAGCCAAAGGTAAAGAAAAACGACCATAAATGGAGTTTTAGAAAACTTAGAGAATATGCAAAAACCCCGGAAGATAAGGAGGTATGGAGAAAACTATACAAAGGGTACGAACCTGTAAAGATAGATTTTGAATACAACGATTATACGGGGTGGAATTGTTACCTACGATTACGGAAAGTGAGGGATTAAAGAATGGATAAAAATAAAATGATACCGCCCAAGATTTGGGAAACGGATTGTAAATATTGCAGATTCAGAGATAGCGAAGAAAACTTTGAATACGGCACAGGGAAAAACAAATATGATACACCGTGTAAAATCGGCATATTTAGCGGTAGGTCTTTACATTGGAACGATAATACAAAGAGTTTTGACCTCACAGACCAAGAAGTATACACAGAGCATTGCGGACCGTGTAGACCGAATGAATTTTATGGAATCTGCGGAATGTGCGAGTATTTCAATGGATTCCATACGGAAGCGGAACACCCGAACGGAATATATTGCACACACCCAAAGGGACCGGAAAACCGCCGTAATGTTATGCCCCATATAAACGCAGGATACGGAAGAGAGGTAACGAGTTTCAACTACACATATTTTACTTGCGATAGATACCAAGTAGACCATTCGTGGAAAGAAACTTTAAAAAGAGAAGCGTTAGAGGGAAAGATACCGAAAAACTTTGACCCCGATACATTTGAGCCATTGGAGTACATGAACGGAGTACCCGTAGAAGCGTGGGAGAAGAGCCAACAGGAGTATGAGGACAGCAAGCCGGAGAATGTGAAGAAAAAGAAATTACAGGAACTTTTAAAAAATAAAGTTAAGAAAATGGAGGTAGGAAATGCAGATAGGCGGTAAAGAGTATAGAGTAGGGCAACGAATAAGAGTTATAAATGCAAAGTCGGTACTGCATTACAGGTATGGAATGGTAGGGGATTGCAACGAAGATATGACAGGAATAACAGGAACGATTACGGCAGAATCAACCTACGACAGATACGCAAGGGCAAATTTAAAAGTTGATAAGCCGTATGCAGAACATTATCACAACGGAATGACAAGGTTGTTTTGTGATGATGAAATAGAAGCGGTTGTAATGATGATATTACCAATTAAGGGTAAATGGTTCAACATGATTCTGTCCGGGGAGAAACAGGAGGAATACAGAGAAATCAAGCCGTATTACATGACAAGGTTTAAAAAAATATTCGATATGTACCCGAACTCAAATATGCCGACAGGTCTTGACAAACAGGTAATAGGGTTCAGAAACGGATATGGCAGCAGTAGACCACAGTTTACCGCAGTATGCTCATTGGATGTAAAAACAGGTAAAAAAGAATGGGGAGCAGAGCCGGGGAAAGAATATTACACACTACACATTCACGAAATAAGAGAAAGGAGCGGTTGTTAATATGCAGCAGGCGGTATTCATGGCACATTGCCCTTATGAGTTGGGCGATATTGTAGAGGTTGCAATAATTGAGGGAATGGCTATTACAGGCTACCCAAGAAGATTAGGCACGGCAGAAATGCAGATAACGGACATCATCACAGAACATAGCTTAAAGAATGGCACGGTATCATTTATTTACGAATTGGACGGCAAAAAGCGTATGCAGTTGATACCGTGGAATGAACTAACAAAAAGAAGCGAAAAACATTGATAAACAAAGGGATTGTGACCGAATCGGACACAGAAAAAGAGTTACAGGAACTTTTAAAAAATAAAGTTAAGAAAATGGAGGTAACAGATGATAGTAGTAAATGAAAGAAGTGCAGCAGTAAACGAAAATAAGATACGGCAGCAGTATAAGAACAGGCTTAACAATGCACAGGGGCAGCACTTTGAAAGAGAGATATTAGCTGGGTGCAGAATGTACGAAAGCCACGGAATAGCAAGCATTGATAAAACACCCGAGCCATTCAGAGTAACAAGCAAGAACCACAGGACAGGAGAATTTGCAGGGAGATTTAGTACACACGCACAACCCGACTTTCAAGGGACCTTATACGGCGGTCGTTCTATTATGTTTGAAGCCAAGAGAACAAGTAAAGACAGGATAACCCGGAACGTACTTACAGATACGCAAATGGACGTATTGGAAAAGCATAGCCGATTAGGGGCGTTATGTGGAGTGTGCGTCTGTATACAGGATGATTTTTTCTTTATTCCTTGGAATGTATGGCGAGATATGAAAGAAATGTACGGCAGACAGTATTTAAAATCCGAGGATATAGAGGAATACAAAGTAAAGTTTGACGGAGCGGTACACTTCTTAATGCACACCGAGGAATTGAAAGGAGCATACGAAAATGCAGAGCGAAAAAGATAAAATTATGGAACTGTTGACCGTTACAGAGGTCAAAGAGGGCGGAGAGGTAATATTTACAGACCGTTCAATAGAAATCTTACAGGAGTTAGGGCAGCAGTACAAAGAAACGGCACTATTTAAGAAATCAAGAGAAGATAACCCGGATTGGGAGGGGGATGCCAATGCAGGCTTATTGTTCGTATATATGTGCGAGAGATTGACGGAAGCACCAAGCAGAATACACACAATGATAGTTTGTAAGTTAATGATTCCCCTGATTTGGGAGAAGTTGGAGCAGGAGTTACAGGAAACGGCAGCAGTAGCAAGCAAGAAAGCGGAAAACGAAACGGCACAAGGAGGTTTAGAGAGTGCGACTTAACGGAATTATAGGGGCAGAGATTCCGTATTACAAGATGATGAATAAAGCAATGCCAGGACCGGCAAAGGACACTAAAAAGAAACATAAGAACGGCAGACTTACAGAAATTGACCCAAAGACAAAGAAACCAAGATTAAAAAGCGGTGTACCGATTAGCCGGGCGGTAGAAGTCCTTTATATGTTTGAAAATACGGACGTGTTGCCTTATCAGATTGAGGAAATGAAAGTAACCATAAGCAACCTACAGACAAGGGTTAAAAAGTTGGAGGATTGGCAGGAATGAAAACAATAATAACAGTAATTTTAATCATTGTTGCCGTGGCAGCAGTATTATTTATTCTTCCGTTCGCTATTATGTTTTTCTCTTATGTATTCGGTATTGATATGGACGAGAACGGCGGATTACATGAATGTATCGGGTGTCCGTATAGAACTTGCCCCGATTGCGAAAAGGATTGCAAAATATACAAAAGGTATCAAAAAAGATTAGCAAGAATGGAAGAGGACAAAGAACAGGAAAGATACTTACAGGAATACGCCAAGAGAAAACAGGAGAAGAAAAACAGAAAGGAGGGTAAGCGTTGAAACAATTAACACTAGGTAGCCTATTTGACGGTATCGGTGGTTTTTGCTATGCAGCAGGCATACCGAGCGGGATAGATACAGGATGCACAATTAAACCGTTATGGGCCGCAGAGGTAGAACCGAATTGTATCGACATAACAAGATACCGTTTTAAGGATGTAATGCACGTTGGAAGCGTTACGGAACTTAAAGGGGATGAAATACAACCTGTGGATATTATAACCTTTGGAAGTCCTTGCCAAGATTTGAGCATAGCCGGAAAGAGAAAAGGACTTAAAGGTAATCGCTCCGGGTTATTCATACACGCAATAAGAATTATAAGAGAAATGAGGTTAGCAACAAATGGACAATATCCAACTTTCATTATTTGGGAGAACGTACCCGGAGCTTTTTCAAGTAACGGCGGAGAGGATTTTAGAGCCGTGCTTGAAAAAGTCACAAACGCCAATATTCCAATGCCTGCAAGTGGAAAATGGGCAACCGCAGGAATGGTTAGAGGGGGGGAGGTTGACACCGCTTGGAGAATCCTTGACGCTCAATATTGGGGAGTACCCCAGCGTAGAAAACGCATCTACCTTATCGGAGATTTTGGAGGACAGCGTGCCGGAGAAATATTATTTAAGTCCGAAAGCGTGCTTGGGTATACTCCGAAGAGCAAAGAACAAAGGGCGGAAGCTGCCGGACAATCTACGAATAGCCTTAGAGCAGAAAGTAGCCGAGGGGGGGAGGTTTTAGGTCTTGATTTTGCACACGCCGACAGTGTGGTAAGGACCTACAAAGATATTACCCCAACCTTAGTACAGAATATGGGGCGTGGTGGAGGTCAAACACCTTGCATCATGTACGAAGAGAAACGAAGCGTAATACCTTTAAGGGATGAAGTTACAAGAAATAAGGCAAGCAACGGATTAGGCGTTGGAAAGGTCGGAGGACCTTGCCCGACACTTACAACAGCAGACATACACAGCGTATTTTACGAAGCGTACCAACACCACGGATACAGGGAGAGCGATACAAGCGGAACATTAACAGCTGGACAGAACAATACAGTAAGGGGAGATACCCCATTGATTGTTAAAACCGATAAGAAAGCCTTTGAAGAGAATCAGCACGGAGGATACAGGGAAACACAGATTAACGGCACTCTAAGGGCAGCGGGGGGGTCTTACGGCGGAGGGTCGGAAACTCTGATAACAGAGAGTACCAAGACAAAGGGGAATATCCCTAGCACTCCGAAGAAAAGCATTAAAGACCTGTTGAAGAAAGCAACACAGAAAGTTGTATATATAATCCGCAGGCTTACACCTGTCGAGGGAGAACGATTACAGGGATACCCGGACGATTGGACGAAATACGGAGCAGACGGCAATATTATAGCCGATACGGCACGATACAGGGCAATAGGTAACAGTATATGCGTATATTGTGCGGAAAGGCTCTATATAGGCATTATACGAATCCTACAGGAGGAAGAAAAGGACAATGAAAGAAAAGACGAGAGCCTTTTATAAGGCGGTATTTAAGTATTGGTGGAACGAAAGAGTATTGAAGTTATTTAAAAAATAGGAGTTGGTACACATGAAGAAATGTAGCTTATGTGGAGAAAAGGCATTGGAGGGCATAGAGATATGCCCGGAATGTCTGAAAAAGGCAGCAGTTGACCCAAAACAGATAAAGAGGTTACGACAGATAAGCAACATATTAAGTATAACAGCAGATACAGACACAAACATAAAAGCCTGTATGCAGAGCATAACGGAGATAGCGGACGATTTGGAAAGGGGAAGCTATGGCAAAGAAGAAAAGAAACAGAAAAGTAATACCATTCCAACAGGAAAGGACATTAACATATAACAAAGCAAAGCCGAACAGGCAGGCGAGGAGATTAGGGATTAAACCCGAAGAGCCAAAGAGAGAAGAGAAAAAGACAGTAAGTAAGGCAGCAGTACTAAGCCAAAAAGCAAAACAGGCAAGAGAAACACAAAGGAGAATTACACCACACGGAATGACCTACGGAGAATACATGGAATATCTGAAAGCAAAAAGGCAGCAGTTGGAAGAGAAGAAAAAGACAATACAGGAATAATACTTATATAAGTATACAAGTTGCACAAAAGATAGATGTACTTATATAAGTATATTTGTTAATTATCCCGGGTTGTAAATATACTTATATAAGTATATAATAAAATCATCAAAGGAAAGCAAAACGGAGGTAAGAAACAATGGTAGAAATTAAAGGATTCAACGAAGCATATAACAATATGTTGGCACAGGAAACTATGAAAAATATACATAAAAGAGCAATAGCAAGAAGAGTAAAGGAACTTATGGACGAGGGAGTAGATAAGGAAACAGCCAAGGTAATGGCAGAGGTAGGATTATAAAGAGCCGAAACGGTAAGGGGCAACCGCCCCCGAGCCGTCAAGACAGGTCGGCAACCTGTTTTCTGACGAGGGCAAGCCAATAGCCGTAGCAGGGATAGAGTGAAAAAATAGCAGTGGGTACGCCAACTAGAGAGCGTGCAGTAAGCCAACAGGTTTTTAGTAATTTTTTAATGTGAAAAATTGCAACGCCTATCACATAGCCGGGAAAGGCGGTGGATATATGCCAAGAAGTCCACCCGAAAAAGGCTATTGCACACCTTATAGAGTGCCTAAGCCTTTAGAGATTGTATAAAGTGTGCAATGCACACGCAGGAGGTAGCCTATGGAAAAAATACCAATGACACAGGAGGATAGGGATTATTTCAAAAGCGGAGTAAGGACCCTATGCGGTATCGAGGTAATACAAGCTAAAAATATCATAAATGACCCGGAATTAAAGGTAGTATTCACTTCCGAGGATTTGGACTTTATGAACAAAGAACTTGGTAGACAGGCAGGGGCGGTATTTGCCCGAATCCTTAGAGCGATTAAGAAAATGGACTTTAAGGAAGCACAAAGAGTAATCACAGGAGGTAAAAGCAGATGAAAACTATTGCAATTATTAACATGAAAGGCGGATGTGCCAAGACAACAACGAGTGTAAACATGGGGTATATCTTGGCAGAGGATTACGACAAAAAGGTATTGATTATTGATAATGACAAGCAGGGCAATTTATCCAAGGCGTGCGGTGTATGGAATGATGAAGCACCGAGTTTTGCAGATGTACTTACAGGAGATAAGACATTAACGGATGTAATGCAGCTTGGAGCGAATGGAAACATTGCGGTAGTACCTGCCAATATGAGCCTTTTAACAGCAAATCTTGAGGTAATAAAGAATGAGGAAATAGACCAAGTAACAATACTGTCTAAGGAATTGGAAAAAGTAAAAGATGTATTTGATTACTGCATTATTGATTGTCCGCCGGATATAAATATATCTGTTATCAATGCCTTAGTGGCAGCAGACGAGGTTATTATACCGATTAAGATTGACGGATACGCATTTGACGGAATGGCAGAATTAGAGGAGCAGATAAACAATGCAAAGCAGCTTAACCCGAAATTAAAGTTTAGAGGATGCCTTGTAACAATGTTTTACAACCGTGATGTATGCAGACAGGGAGAGGAATACTTACAGAATCAGAGATACCCAGTATTTAAAACACATATCCGCAGAACGGAAAAAGCGGACGAGGTTACATTTACCACACAGAGCCTTATGCAGTATTCCCCAAGGTCGGGAGCAGCAAGGGATTATAAAACATTCGTTAAGGAGTATTTGGAGGGATAGAATGATATACAGAAACAAAGAGGGATATGCTGACCCCACAGCCGGGGCAGCAATCCATGAAACAGAACCAAAGGCAAAGAAAAGGGAATACAACCCGGAAGTAACAAACCTTGTAAGTGTATTAAAACAGATGATAGATATTGCGGGGTATGAAATGGTCGGACGTATCGTATTGAGAGATAAGGACACAGGAAAGGAGTATAGATAGTGGAGATAGGAAAAGGAAAAGTGATAGAGCCGTTAAAAACAGAAGAACCATTAAGGATATTCGCAAGACCAGACAATATGGTACAGATACCATTATCCGAATATAAGCGATACATAGAAGATACCATAAAAGGTCCTACAGTAGAAATACCGCTTAGTGAGTATATGAGCCTTAGAGAAGAGGTAGGAAATCTAAGGATAACAGTAGAACGCCTTGACCGTGAAAATATGGAAATGAGGAGCAAGGAGCGAGTAAACAGAGAAGTAACCAACATTGTAGAAAATGCAGAAAAAAGAATATTAGAGGAAATAAAAAAAGTGACCGAATCGGACACATTGAGAAGAACGGAGGTTTAAGATATGGCAGGATTTAACATTAACGATTTACTTAATGCAAAAAGCAAAGGGGCAGCAGTACAGGCAGAGGGGCCGGCAGAACAGGAACAGGAATTTAAGGTAACTATGCTTGATGTGGAGGACTTAATGCCGAGTAAAGATAATTTCTATTCTACGGAAAATATAGACGAATTAGCAATGTCTATTGAATTGGTCGGACACATTGAGCAGAACTTGGTAGTAAAGCCGGAAGCACACGGAAAATATGAAGTAGTAGCAGGACACCGCCGTAGACTTGCAGCCTTGAAGTTGGTACAGGAGGGCAAAGAAGAATATAGAAAAGTGCCGTGCCTTATAAAAAAGGAATCCGACACAATCAAGGATAAGTTAAGCCTTATATTTACAAATGCAACGGCAAGACAGCTTACGGATTGGGAAAAGGTACAGCAGGCAAAGGAATTAAAAGAAATCCTTACCGAGTATAAGAGAGCCTTACAGGAAGAAAACAAGGATAAGCCGAAAGAGGAAAGAAAGAAAATAGGGCGTATCCGTGAAATTGTGGCACAGATGCTTAATACATCAACTACACAGATTGGAAGAATGGAAACCATTGAAAACAATTTGTCACAAGAGTTTAAGGATGAATTGGAAAAAGGCAATATCAATATTTCTACCGCCCACGAACTTAGCCGACTTGATGAAGAGGGGCAGAAACAGGCTTACGAAAAATACGAGGAAAAAGGCGAATTACATATAAATGATGTGAAAGAAGAGCCGAAAACAGAGATTACGGACGAACAGGCGGAACAGGTGCAGAAAGCAATTAAGGAAGCCTTAAAAGGAGAGGTAAACCGTGCGGTATTCAAAGTAAAAGGCAATACGGCAGCAGTTGAAAAGGAATTGATTAAACACTTTTCAAAGACATTTACCGCCAAGACCTTAGAACTTAACGGAAAAGAATTTATTTACAGATTCCAAACGGAGGGAATGGCGATACAGATTAAGGAGGATTGGAGTACATACATTATCGAGTATGCCGACCTTGCGGAAATTGTTGCATTGATGATTGAAACGGAAGAATTGACCTATGACGATTCCGAAGAGGAAGCACCACAGGGACCGGCAGAGGAAGAGGACACCGAGGAAACACAGGAAAGCGGTTTTATAAATGAGCCGGAAGAAACACAGGAGGATGAAGAGGAAAACGATAATTTACCGGGGCAGCAGGATATGAGCGATTACCCGGAATATGTACCCGAACCACAGGAAAAGGGATTATCCTTTACGGAATGGATAAGCAAAAAATACGGAACAGGTCAATATAACATGATACAAAAAGAGGTAAGAAAAGTTATTATGACAGAATCCGAAAACGGAAATATCTGCCCGGCAGAATGGGAAAGCAGATTAACCAATGCCTTATCTGTATGGGTAATGGGTAAAACGGCAGAGTATCAGAAATACTTACAGGGTTAGGCGGTGCGTATGGACCGTATCGAATACAAGGAGGGCGTTATTTGGTGCGGAGAAGAAAAGGCAAGCAATCAATTATCTATATTGGTCGCCTACCTGTCCGCACAAATTGGAAAAACAGAAAAAGAAACGTGCGATTTAATAAATCAATTCATGCAATCCTTTGATTTGCTTATGGAGAAAATAAAAGACCTTGCAGAGAGGTTAAAAGATATTTTCGATATAGCAGAATCGGATATTTGCGAATCTTGCGAAGCCAAGAGGACGAAGCACGGCAGCAGTTGTATAGCAGAAATCGAAGCTACAGGAAAAGCAAGTATCAAATGGTGTGAAAAATACAGACCACCATAAAAGAAAGGATAGCATAAAATGAAGAATTGGGAAGTAGAAGCAATCTTAAAATTTTACAAAGATATTGACCTTGATATTAAGGTTACAGGCGAGTGGCTAGAGCGGTACGAAAGCGTGTATGATACCACAGGGGCAATTAACTATGACGGTATGCCACACGGAAGTAATACAAGCGATTCTACGGCTCTGCTTGCAATCGAAATAGCAGGTACAGATACCGCAGAAAGAATTAAGGAATTAAAGGGCAGAATACAGGAGTTAAAGAAGTTGAGAACGGAAATATCAAAAGAGATTTATTCCTTAACTCCGATTCACAAAGCTATTATATGCGGATTTTACTTACAAGGTCAAAAATGGGAACGCATAGCGGAACAGATTAGTTATTCTGTCCGACAGAGTAAAAATATAAGGTGCGTTGCCTTAGAGGTCTTAGGCGGAAAATTAGCAAGGAATAGAAATGTATCACGAAGCAAAATTTTAAAAGAGGTTTTGCATTAAAGATTGCCCGCTATTGCCCGATTTTATGTAGTATAATACTAAGATGAAAAGCGAAGCAGGGCAGCAGGATTTTATTGTTAAATCCTGTTGCCTTTTCGTGTTATAAAAATTTGAATTTGCAAAAATGCGAAGATTCCGAAAGAACGGAAAGCCGAAAACCGGGAAAACAAACGAAAGGAGGTTTTGACTTGGCAAGACAGAAAGACGAAAACAGGGAAAAGGCGAAGAAACTTTTTTTAGATTCAGACGGCTTAATGAAGAATACAGAAATTGCGGAAGCCTTGAGGATTGATTCGGCAAAGGTACGAAAATGGAAGTGCGTAGATAAGTGGAATGATGCACTTGAAAATAAACCCAAAAAGAGGGGCGGACAAAAAGGCAATAAAAACGCCAAGGGTCACGGGGCCCCTGTGAGAAATAAAAACGCAGAAACACACGGGGCATATTCTAAGGTGTATTTTGATGAATTATCAGAGGATGAAAAAGCCTTGATAGAATCAGTTACCCTTGATACAGGGGAAAATACATTAAGAGAATTACAAAGCCTTATAGCCAAAGAAAAAGATTTGGAAAAAAGAATAAAAGAATTAAACAGAGACACCACAGGCAACCTATACACAGACAAGGTTGTAGAAATGCGTACGCCCGGAAAAGAGGGAGAGGATGCAGACCCATACGGTGCATACAATGAGGACGGCAAGGATACACCACAGGGACCGGCTCTAAGTGTGGCTATGGAAACAACTATTAAATCCTCTGCCTTTGAAAGAGCAATGAAGTTAGAGGACCAGCTTAATAAAGTACACGGCAGAATAATAAAGCTATTGGATACTATAAAGTCCTATGAGTTAGAGCAACGCCGTATCACATTGGAAGAGAAGCGGTACGCATTGATGAAGCAGAAGATAAGCGGGGAGTATGATGTAGACCCCGATACAGGAGAGATAGACGATAGCTACACAGAGGACAGCGAGGACGGCGAGGTATAGGCACAGGCACACGGCAGCAGTAGCCACGCCACGCACCGTCACACGCTCACACACGCACGCACAGGCAGGCACACACCACACACAGCACCACAGGCGGACACAGGCACACGCCACGGACGGCGAGGGTGCGTAGGTACTGTAAGCCGTCTGAATGGCATGAGGGTGCCGTGACCCCAAACGCTTCCTAGATTCGAGGTCGAAAAAACGACTTCCAAAAATCCGCAAAATTTTTTAAGGGGGTAGGATTTTGAAACTCTATGATAAAAATGCGGTCGCAAAATTCTTAGATATGACCCCTAAAAATGTGGAGAGGTTGACACAGAAAGGAATTTTGCAGACAAAGCAAGGAAACCTGTACGCCTTGGCGGAAACCAACAGGGCATACATAAAATATTTGAGGGACCGTAACCCGGAATCGCAGGAAGCGGTAGACCTCAACGAAGAGCGAGCAAAGCTAACCAAAACAAAAAGACTTAATGAAGAGTTAGACCTTGCGGTAAAGAAAGGAGAATTGCACAAGTCAGAGGATATAGAAAAAGTAATGACAGCTATGTTAATCAATTTCAAGAGCCGATTAAGTGCCATTCCGGCAGAGGAAGCGGACAAGTTGGCAGCAATGACGGATAAAGCAAAGATTTTTCTGTATCTGAATGACAAAATAAAAGAAGCACTTAACGAGTTATCCGATTTTGAGGGTATGTTTAAGGAGGAAATAAAAGAAGATGAAGAGGGAAACGATTGACCTTTTCAACAGAATATTTAAGGTCTTAGAACCACCGCCAGACTTGACATTATCACAATGGGCGGACAGATACCGCCGTTTGTCCTCTGAATCGGGTAGCAAAGGCGGTAAGTGGAACACAGAAAAAGCACCTTGGCAGCGGGAGATTATGGATGCAATAACGGATATATCTGTTGAAAAAGTTGTGGTTATGAGTGCTGCACAAATGGGAAAAACGGATGCTTTTCTGCTTAATACAATAGGCTATTATATGCACTACGACCCATGCACCATATTGTGTATGCAACCGACCTTATCCCTTGCGGAAACAATGAGTAAAGACAGGCTTATGCCAATGGTACGAGATACCCCGGCATTAAGGGATAAGATAAACGAGAAAAGCCGAACCGCAGGAAACACAATCTTTAAAAAGGCGTTTCCGGGCGGACGTATCACAATGACAGGTGCAAACTCTCCAACGGAGTTAAGAAGCCGACCGATTCGTATATTATTGGCGGACGAGATAGATGCTTACCCACCAACAGCAGGAGCAGAGGGGGACCCTCTGATACTTGCAGGGAAACGACTTACAACATATTGGAATCGAAAAGAGGTAGACACAAGCACGCCAACGATAAAAGGGGCAAGCCGTATAGAAATGGAGTACGAACATTCTACTATGGAGGAATGGAATGTACCTTGCCCGAGTTGCGGAGAATTACAACCGTTGGAATGGAGTAATTTAATCTATAAGGTGGATGCAGACGGGGAAATAGAAAGCACAACCTATGTATGTGCAAAATGTGGAGCGGTACATACAGAGGTTGAGTGGAAAGAACATTTTAACGAGGGGCGGTATGTGGCAAAATACCCAAACCGTAAAGTACGAGGATTCCATTTTAATTCCTTGGCATCTACTTTTTTTGGTTGGGATAAGATAGTAAAAGGCTTTATTGAAGCGGACCAGGCATTAAAAAAAGGCAATATCGAACTTATGAAATCTTGGGTCAATACCGAATTGGGGCAAACTTGGGAGGAACAGGGCGAAAAAGCAAGTAAAGATGACCTGTTGAAGCGTAGGGAAAGATACCGTTGCGAAGTGCCGGACGAAGTTATAGCAATCACGGCAGGAATAGATACACAGGATGACCGCTTTGAGGTCGAGGTAGTAGGCTGGGGCGTAGAACATGAAAGCTACGGAATAATCTACAAGAGGATATACGGAGATTTGAAGCAATCGGAAGTATGGAAAAACCTTGATGATTTTTTGAAACAGACATTTAAGAAAGCGGACGGTACGGCAATGAGAATATCGTGTGCCTGTATGGATTCGGGCGGACATTTTACGAATAAGGTCTATAAATTCTGCAAAGCAAGGACGGCAAGAAAGATTTTTGCCATTAAGGGAGGTAACGAGGGAACGGCAAGACCGTATATATCGAAGCCAACCAAGAATAACAGAGAACAGGCATACTTATTTACCCTTGGAGTTGATACAGGTAAATCCTTGTTATTGCAAAGATTACAGATTGAGGAAGAGGGCCCCGGATATTGCCATTTTCCAAAAGATGAAAATGAGTATATCCGAGGATATGACGAAGATTATTTTAAAGGTCTTACCGCAGAAAAACAGGTATTAAAATATAAAAAAGGCAGACCGTACTTTGTGTGGGAACTTACAGGCGAAACAAAGAGAAATGAGCCTTTGGATTGCAGAAACTACGCACAGGCAGCGATAGAAATAACAGGATTAACCCTAAAAGAACCACCAAAGAAAGGAAATGCAGAGGTAAAGCCAACAAGAACACGCACAAGGCACAGAGGAAATAGAAGCGGAGGTATAGCATAATGGCAGCAATAACACTTGAAACAGCAAAAAAACACTTGGATATGTGGCTAGAAGCGGAAAGCGAGGTAGCAATAAACCAATCATACACTATAGGCGGAAAGTCATTTACAAGGGCAAATTTGGCGGAAATCCGTAAACAGATAGAGTATTGGAGCAATAAAGTAGCGGAATTGGAGAATTTAGCGAAGAAAAAGGGCAGAAACAGGGTATACAGGATTGTGCCAAGAGATTTATAGACAAAACACCCGAAAAATGGCGGAAATACAGGAAGAAACAGGAAAATAAAAGATTGCCCGCCATTGCCCGATTTTTTATGATAATATATAAAATAGCAAAGCACCAAGGAGATATAGAGGTATCCGAGGTGCTTTTTTCGTACCAAAAATACGGAGAAAGGAGGTTCAGACCTTGAATTTTATTGATAAAGCCATAAAAGCAATATCCCCGGAAAGGGCATTAAAGCGAGAGGTAGCAAAAAAACGCCTAAGTATGATTGATAGCGGTTATGGAAACTATGGGGCAAGCAGTACAAAGAAAAGCCTTATAGGTTGGACACATGGCGGAGGTAGCCACAGAGAGGATGTAGAGGACAATATAGACCCTTTAAGACAGAGGTCTAGGGATTTGTTCTATGGCGGTTCAAATGTTGCCACAGGAGCGATTAAAAGGCTTAGAACCAACACTATAGGAATTGGCTTACACTTAAAGGCATCAATTAACGAGGAAGTATTGAAAATTGAGCCGGAGGAAGCAAGAGAGTTAGAGGAAATTATAGAAAGAGAATTTGCACATTGGGCGGATTCTACAAATTGCGACCTTGAAAGAATAGATAACTTTTATCAGTTGCAGCAGTTGGCATTTTTAAATGCCCTGCTTAGTGGCGATTCGTTCGCACTAATGACAACGACAAAGAGGGTAGGGAGTATATACGACCTTAGAATACAGACGATTGAAGCAGACAGGATAAGCACCCCGGATAACGAAAAGGTAAACCCTTTATTTTGCGAGGGTGTAGAAAAGAACACAGCAGGAGAGGTAGTTGCCTACCATGTATCAAAGTTCCACCCTCTATCATTTACAGATAGAGAACCGAGAGAATGGGTAAGGGTACTTGCCTACGGAGAAAAGACCGGGCGAAGAAACATATTACACATTATGAACAGGGAACGAATCGGACAAGTCCGGGGAGTTCCTTTTTTAGCACCTGTAATAGACACAATAAAACAGCTTGGGAGATATACCGAAGCGGAAGTGTTGGCAGCAGTTATTAACGGTCTATTTACGGTGTTTATCGAAAAAGAAAGTGCGAGTGATGATGTACCATTCGGGGAGAGTATCCCGGAAGAGGTGCAGGTAGACCAAGAGGATGAAAACAGTATTGAACTTGCACCGGGGGCAGTAATCGACCTTGGAGAGGGAGAAAAAGCCAATATGGTAAATCCGGGCAGACCAAACCCGAACTTTGACCCGTTTGTAATTGCGGTACTAAAGCAGATAGGGGCAGCCTTGGAAATCCCATACGAAATACTGATTATGGCTTTTTCAAGCAACTATTCCGCATCAAGGGCCGCAATTCTTGAATTTTTCAAGGTTGTAAAAATGTATCGGGCGTGGTTTGTTGCTGATTTTTGCCAACCAATCTATGAGGAATGGTTGAGCGAAGCGGTAGCAAAAGGGAGAATCAAAGCACCCGGATTTTTTACAGACCCGATTATTAAAGATGCCTATTGTTCGGCGGAGTGGACGGGACCGAGTGCCGGACAGCTTGACCCGACTAAAGAGGTTGAAGCAGCAGAAAAGAGGGTACAGGGCGGATACTCAACCCGAGAAAGAGAAGCAAGGGAACTTACAGGCACAGACTTTTACAAAAATATCAAACAGCGAAAGCGTGAGGAAGAATTGTTAAAGGAGGTAACAGGCGGTGCAAAGAAAGATACACAAGCCGTTGAGGATATTAACGGACGTGAGGAATCAGACGGAGAAAACAACCCCGACAATGACGGAGGGCAGACAGAGGAAGAAACCGAGGAATAAGAACGAAGTACAAAGGTTTTGGAACTTTGTGCCGGACGAAGAAAACAATACAGCAGAAATGCTATTGTATGGCGAAATATCAGAGTATTCGTGGTACGGGGATGAAATCACGCCGGGAGTATTCAACCAAGAACTAAAAGACTTGGGACCGGTGGACGAAATAACCGTGCGTATCAATTCGGGCGGAGGGGATGTATTTGCAGCAGTAGCGATATATACCCGGTTAAAAGAGCATAAGGCGAATATATCAGTAAAGATTGACGGTTGGTGTGCAAGTGCAGCGACCATTATTGCTATGGCAGGCGATACAATAGAAATATCTGTAGGCGGTGTATTTATGATACACGACCCATTAGCCGGATTGATTGGATACTACAATACAACAGATTTGGAAAATATCGTTAAGGAATTGGAAACAATTAAGCAATCTATCGTTAATTGCTATATGACCGTTACGGATAAGTCGGAGGAAGAAATTAAAAGCCTTATGACAAATGAGGGCGAATGGTTCACAGGCGAGGAAGCGGTAGAAGCGGGATTTTGTACCGCAGTAATGTTTACAGATGTGGACACAGAGGTAGAAAATGCGGAAAAGGTAATAGTAAATTCCGTACCTATCGGTTTGGAGAGATTCAGCACGATACCAAAAGGATTATTAGGCTACGCCAATAGCCATAATAATAACTATAAAACCAATGGAAAAAACAAGGAGGGCAATAACATGACATTGGAAGAGTTTAAAAAGAACCACCCGGACGTAGCCAATGCGTATAAAACCGAGATTTTGGCAGATACAAAAGACAACGCCGGAGCGGACACACAGGCAGCAGTAGATACAGAAAGGGCAAGAATCAAGGCGATTGATGATATGACATTGCCGGGGTTTGAGGATTTGGCAAACAAGGCAAAATATGAAGAGCCTGTGACAGCCGAAGCGTTCGCAATGAAGATTATCGCAGAACAGAAAAAGACAGGACAGGCATTTTTGAATGACCGACAGGAAGATGTAGACAATTCGGGAGTAAAAGATGTTACTCCGACTTCCAACAACGGCGGACAAGGAAAAGACAACGACCCATTCGGCGAGATTATCGACCAGATGTATCCACAGACAAAATAACAGGAGGTAAAGAACAATGGCAGGAAAAGAAAATTTAGGAAGTTACACCCCTAAAATGGTACACGCTGGAGATTTTCCCGTTGTGACCGATTCGGGCACAGTAGCGAGCGGAGAAACAATTCACGAACTTATGCCTATCACACTTGCAGCAGACGGAAAGATTAAGGCAGTAACAGCAGATACTGTTGCAGATGTTTACGGACTTGCAGCAGAGGACGCACAGGAGGGAGAAGAGGTTGTATATTACCTCACAGGCGAATTTTTCGGTAGTGCAATCGAGTGTCCGGCAGGTAAAAAAGCATCAGACTTTAAAGCACCATTCCGAAAAATCGGTATCTTTCTTGTAGATACAGATAATGCGACAGCTTAAACAGAAAAGGAGATAAGAGAAAATGGCAAATATCAGCATTTACGACCCTAGAACAATGGGGAAACTTGTAGAGCGTATGCCTAAAGTGCATACATTTATTAAATCTACATTCTTCCGCAATGTCGAAACATTCGATACGCAGAAAATTGATGTAGATTTTAAGAAAGGAAATCGACAGCTTGCACCATTCGTACATAAAAAGATTGGTGGCGTAACAATCGACAACGAGGGTTACGAAACTAACACATACGAGCCACCGCTTGTAGCACCAAACAAGATTACAACGGTGGACGATATTTTAAAGCGTACACCGGGAGAAAGCCTTTACGGCGGTAAATCTCCGAATCAGAGAGCGGTCGAGAAGATGCAGAGAGATTTTACAGAACTTGACGAAATGATTACACGCCGTGAGGAATGGATGTGCTGTCAGGCTTTGTTTACAGGTAAAATCCCGATTCTTGACAAAGACGGCAAAGAGTTACAGGCAGAGATTGATTTTAAATTCACAAACACAACCAAGTTAAGCGGTGCTAACACTTGGGATAAAAAGACAGGTGGAAAAATCAAGCAGTTAAAGGAATGGAGAAAAGAGGTACAGAAGAAAGGCTTTGTAAACTGCAATGTGTGCCTTATGGGTTCGGATGCCTTAGAAGCGTTCTTAATGGACGAGGAAGTGCAGAAAGTTCTTGATGTAAGAAGATTTGAGGTTGCAGTTATTGCACCAAAGGAACTTCCGAACGGTGCAACCTATGTAGGTACTATCCATGAGTTGGGAATGGATGTTTACACTTACAACGAGTGGTACTTAGATAACTGGACCGACAAAGAACACCCGGAGGACAAGCCTTTACTTCCGGCAAATGTCGTTGCACTTCTTTCTACAGAAGCAAACTACTCTATGTATTATGGTGCTGTCGGAGTAACAGACGAAGCAGGTAAGACAATCGAGGTTGTAGAGGGTGCGAGAATCCCGGAACAGTGGGTAGAACGTAGACCGCCTAGAAGATTCTTACAGTTAAATTCAGCACCGCTTTGTGTACCTCACGAAGTAGATTCTTGGTATGTTGCTATCGTCTGCTAAGGCGGTGGCAGCTTATGAGAAATTTTAAAGAAATGCTTGATAAAGACCTTGACCGCACTTTTTACAATACGGAGGAATTTGCAGAAGTTCACAGGATACGCATTGACGGAATAGACAGGAACATACCTGTAGTTTTTGATTCGGAAGATGCAGAAGCACGCCGACAAATGCTATCCGGGGACCATGCACAAGGTATATACCAAAAGCTGATTGTAATACGCATCCGATTATCTGATTTGGAAAAAGAACCAAGGCAGGGCATGAGGATGTGGATAGACAAAGAACTGTATAAAATATCCGAGGTAACGACAGAATACAACGAACTTATTATTGAATTGGTGGGGGAGGATGAATAAATGGTAGACATTGAAGTATCACAGGAAACCACCAACAGGCTACACGCTATTTTATCCGGCTTGGGGAAAGCGGACGAAAAAGTACTAAAACCCGCAATGCAAAGGGGATTATCAGCAGGGCGGACAGCTTTTAACAAGCAGATTAAGAGCGTATATTATGTAAGTCCGGCGGTTATATCGAGATATTCGCATATTGGGTACAAAAAGGTTGAAATGCGGAGTGACGGATTGATAGGAAGTATTGAGTACGCAGGTACGGTTATCCCGCTTATTAAATTCAATGTCGCACCACAGAAAGCAACATACGGCAGAACTTCCGTAAAGGCAGCAGTTAAAAGGGATGAAAGCCAAGTAGAGCTACAAAAAGGCTTTACCGCACAGATGCCAAACGGACATATAGGAGTATATGAGCGTAAGGGAGATTCTAATTATCCAATTAAACAGTTTTACGGTCCGTCCGTGCCGAGAATGGCAGAAAACACAGTAGTAATAAAAACTGTAGAGGACAGGGTAAACGAGGTCATAAACAAGCGTATGGAGCATGAACTTGATAGGATACTGAACGGAGGTAGTTAATGACAGCGATTGACCTATTAAATGCACTTAAAGCCTATATGGAAGATAAAGTAAAAGATATGCGGTTGATTGCAAGAGTGCCGGAGAATGGAACAGACCCCGGAGAACGACCGCCGTTAGTGTTTATCGGGAGATTACCAAACAAGGAAAAGGAGAAAAAGGCAGCACCCTACATACTTCTCAAATTGCTTACCAAAAAGGTAGATGATGAAGAGAACGTATGCAGGGTGCGTATTATTTGCGTTACATTTTCGGAAGATGAAAACGAAAATTATATGCAATGCCTAAACCTTGTAACAAAGATAGAAACAAGCCTGTTAGAGGATGTGGTGGTAGATGAACGCTATTCGTGTCAAATGCCGATAGAAACGATTATCTATGATGAAAACATGGAATTGTACCAAGTTGGCGAGTTAATGACAATATGGGAATTGCCACAGATTCACAGGGATGTAAGAAAATATTTAGAATAAAGGAGGTATAAAGTATGCCGAGAGCGAGCAGAACAGCCACACAGGCAGAGGAAACGGAACAGGCGGTAAATTCCGCCGAGGAAACAGAAAAACAGCAGGAAACGGCAAATACGAACGCCACAGAGGGAAGATTTATTTATATCGGACCGACAACAAACACCGGGTTGGTTGAAAATACAATTTTCACAGGAAGCAGAGCGGAAATTGAGGAATATTTAAAGCCGACCATTGAGAAGCTACCACAGGTAAGGTTGCTTATCGTAACCACGGAGAGCCTTGCGGTAAACAAACCGAAAACAAAGAAAGCAGGAACATTGTTAAACAAATATTACAATGATGTTTTAAGTCTTATGAGAAAGCCAAAGGAGGATTAAAGCAATGAGCAATTACTATCACGGAGCGAAAGCAAGTAAACAGGCTACGAGTGTATCAACGCCTGTTGTCGCAGACAGCAGTATACACCTCATTGTAGGTACTGCCCCGGTGCATACGGTAGGCGGTAAAGTAAATGAGCCTGTATACGCATCTAACTATGCGGAAGCGGTAGCAGCAATGGGATATAGTGACGAGTGGAATAAGTACGATATTTGCGAGGAAATCTACTCATCATTCAAGTTATATTCTAATGGCCCTATCGTTATGGTAAATGTCCTTGACCCTACAAAGCACCTCAAAGGAGAGGAAACAGTAGACAAGACATTAGCCGGAGGAATCACGGAATTACCTTTTGAAGCCGTAAGCGGTACAGTAGAAGTAAAGGGATATGACGGAGAAGATTCACTTACGGAAAAATATACAAGGGGCGAGGATTACGACCTTTTCTACACAGACGGAGTATTAAGGTTAGAACGCATTGAAAGCGGAAAAATCAAGGCAGACAATGCAAAACTTAATATCAAATTCAATTCCGTTGACCCTAGCAAGGTCACAAAAAAGGATATTATTGGAGGATATGATACATCAACCAATAAATCAAGCGGTTTTGAGTTGGTCGATTCTGTATATCCTAAGTACGGGGTAATCCCTACGCTTTTCCTTGCACCGAACTTTTCTACAGATTCGGAAGTAGCTGCAATCATGGCAGCCAAGGCGGAGAATATTAACGGTTTATTTGTAGGAAAAGCAATCATTGATGCAGATACAACAACCGTAAAGACATATTCAGACGTACCAAAGTGGAAGAGCGATAACAATATCTCACAGCCGTCACAGCTTGTTACATGGCCCAAGTATACGCTTGGAGGTAAAACCTACCATTCTTCCGTGCATCAGGCGGGCGTTATGTCAAAGACGGATGCTACAGAGGATTTAGGCGGAGGTTCGCCGTGCGAATCAGCAAGCAATAAAACTATTCAGATTGACGGAATGGTACTTACAGACGGCACAGAGGTACTCTTAGACCTTGTAAAGGCAAATTACCTTAACTCAAACGGCATTATCACAGCCTTAAACCTTACAGGCAGCTTTGTATCATGGGGCAATGAAACAGCGTGCTACCCGGCAAATACGGATGTTACGGACTACTTTTATTGTGTAAGCCGTATGTTTGGTTGGGTTGCAAACTCTGTAATCCTGTCCATGTGGAGCAAAGTTGATAAGAAGTTAAATAAACGACTTATCGAATCTGTAACACAGAGCATTAACATTTGGCTTAACGGCTTAATGGCGGAAGAGAAGATTTTAGGCGGACGTGTTGAGTTCTTGGAGGAAGAGAACACCACAGCAGACTTGTTAGCAGGAAAGGCAAAGTTTCATATTTACCTTACCCCTCCAAGTCCGGCAAAGGAACTTGATTTTGTATTAGAGTATGACGTAAGTTATCTCGAAAATATTTTTGCATAGGAGGTAAAACAGGATGCCAAAGATTGACGAAACAGTAATCGGGTTTGCGGTATATGAAGATGCAACGGAGTATATCGGTATCTCCGAAGTAACATTGCCGGAAATTTCAAATATTACCGAGGAAATCAGCGGGGCCGGCATTGGCGGAAAAATCGAATCTGTAATTTTAGGTGCGATTGAAGCAATGAGCCTTACCCTCAATTTCAGAACCGTAACAAACAATGCGATTAAATTACATGAGCCAAGACAGCATAACATTGATTTAAGAGCAGCACAGCAGCAGAAAGATACGGTAAAAGGAACTACAGAGGTTGTATCCGTAAAGCATATTCTTGTAATCACGCCAAAGAAACTTAACCCCGGAAAGGTTGCCACGGCAGCAGCAGCAGAGGTAAGCGGAGAGTATGCGGTAAGTTATTACGCTACATACATTGACGGCAAGAAAAAGTTGGAGATTGACCCACTTAACTATATCTACTATGTAAACGGAAAAGATTACTTAGCAGATGTGAGAAAAGCACTTGGAAAATAAGCACGGGAAACCGTGCTTTTCCTATATTGGTAGAAAAATGGAGGATTAAACGCAATGGAAGATGTAAAGCAGACAGCAGTAGCAACAGAGGAAAAGAAAGTAAATGTGACCGAATCGGACACGGACGGATTAAATTATATTCATGTTTTCAAGAAACCTTTTGAATTTGAGGGAAAGACTTACGACAAGTTGACCTTTGATTTTGAGAGTCTTTTAGGTTCGGATATGATTGCCGTTGAAAACGAAATGGCAGCACAGGGAGAATATGTATTATCGCCGGAAATTTCTACATCTTTCCTGTCAAAAATGGCAGCGAGAGCAGCAGGTGTAGGAAGCGACCTTATCGAGCATTTACCTATTCGGGATTTTGGAAAAATCAAGAATAAGAGTAGAGATTTTTTAGTAACAACAGGCTTGTCGGATTAAACCCCGGAACTTGGGTAAGAGAAAATGCACTTTTACTTTCGAGACAGACACATACAGGGATTGACTTTTGGATAAGCCTTACAATCCGTGATTTAAGAGGGTGGATTAGAAGCCTTAATGGATTGATAGAAAAAGAAAAAGCACAGCAGCAGAACAACCAATAACATATCCGCCCTTGAAATACAGGGCGGATTTTAACCAAGAAAATAATTACAATTTACATAGATTCGGCACTTGCACAGGCAGGTGCTTTTATTATGCCCGAAAGGAGGTAAGGACGTGGCGAGTGCAAGACAATTTCAATTTTTCTTTCAATTAACCGCAGCCTTGGGGCCGAACTTCTCAAAAACATTTAAGACAGCAAACAGCACCGTTACACTTTTGGGCGATAATCTGAAAGAGGTTAGAAATAAATTAAAAGACGTATCGGCGTATCAGAAACAGCAGACCGCAGTGGAGAGAAGCAAGCAGAGGGTTACAGACCTTGAAAAGGAGCATGAACGGCTACAGGCGGAGTATGATGCTACAGGCGGAGAATCAGAGAAACTTAAAAAGAAATTAGAAGCCAACACGGAAGCGTTGGCAAAAGCGAGGGATAAGGCAGCAGACGAAACGGAGAAGCTACAGGAAATGGGGCAGGCACTCCAAGAAGCGGGCATAGACACAAATAACCTTGCCAAAAACACAGAGGAATTACAAAAGCAATATGACAGGTTACAGAAATCACAGGAGAAAGTTGCAACCATTAACGAAAAAATAGATAAGAATAACGCAGCGATAGCACAAACAAAGTCACAGTTGACAGGAACAATAGGAGCAATCGCAGCAGTAGGAACGGCGATATATGCCGGGCCGGTTAAAAAGGTAGCCGAATTTCAAGAGCAGATGTCGGGAGTAAAGGCAATATCGGGAGCAACGACCGAGGAAATCGCCCAACTCTCAAATAAAGCTAAAGAAATGGGAGCATCAACTAAGTTTACAGCTACGGAAGCCGGACAAGCTATGGAATACATGGCTATGGCGGGTTGGAAAACAGAGGATATGTTAGGCGGTATCGAGGGCATTATGAACCTTGCAGCAGCTTCCGGAGAAGATTTAGCAAGCGTATCTGATATTGTGACAGATGCCTTAACAGCTTTTGGATTAAGTGCATCAGATGCCGGGCATTTTTCAGATGTATTAGCACAGGCATCAAGTAATGCAAACACCAATGTAAGTATGATGGGGTCAACATTCCAAAAGGTTGCACCAGTAGCCGGGGCATTAGGCTATAGCGTAGAAGATATGTCTTTGGGCATTGGTCTTATGGCAAATGCAAGTATTAAGGCAGAGGTTGCAGGTACAAGTTTAAAGACGGCATTAGCCAATATGGCGAAGCCTACGGATGCACAAGCGGCAGCAATGCAGAAATACGGCATAAGTCTTACAAATGCAGACGGCTCTATGAAGAGTTTCGGAGATGTAGTAAAGAACCTCAGAAGCAGTTTAGGCGGATTGTCCGAAGCGGAACAGGTGGCAGCAGCAACAACGATTTTTGGAAAAGAAAGTTTTGCGGGTATGCTTGCCATAGTAAACGCATCCGAAGCGGATTTTAACAAACTTACAGATGCGGTATATAACTGTGACGGTGCAGCTAAACAAATGGCAGAAACCAAGTTAGACAACCTTAACGGAAGTATCACATTGGCGAAATCTGCCTTTGATGCCTTACAGGTAGAACTTGGAGAATTACTATTGCCAACCATCACAGAGGGCATAAAGAAATTTACGGGAATAGTAAATGTAGTGACAGACTTTGTAAGGGAAAATCCACAGGCAGTAAAAACTATCGCCAAGGTTGCAGTTGCATTAGCCGGGTTGAAAGTCGGAGGACTTGCAGCAAAATTAGGATTCCTTGAAGTAAAAGGCGGAATACTCAATGTACAAAAAGCCTTTGAAATTATCAAGGGAATAGGAATGAACAAATACCTATCAAGTCTGACAGGCGGTTTTTTAAACTTTAAGAATATCGGTAGCGGTATTCTTGGATACTTCACAAGCGTAAAGAACGCAGCAGGGGGCGTAAGTAGTGCTTTAGGCGGTGTATTAAGCAATAGCACCTTGTTTACAAAAATCGGCGGTGTATTCAGCAGTTTAGGCGGAAAAATCGGCGGTACGGTAACAGGTGCAGGCTCAAAGCTACTTAACCTGTTTTTGACACCATTTACAAGAATGGGTGGCAGGCTTGGCGGTATCCTATCGGGATTAGGCGGTATTGTTGCAAATTCGCCGTTAGGTAAGGTTGGCAATCTTATAGGGGCAGGATTCGGAAAAATAACGAAGTTTATAGCACCTGTAGGAAATGCTATAAAAACAATGCTTGGACCGTTGGGAAACTTGGCAAGCTCTATTTTCGGTCCGCTTGGTGGAGTAGTAGGAAAGATATTACCGATTGTCGGAGTAATCACAACGATTATTACCGTTATCCAGTTAGTTAAGAACCACTTACAGGAAATCAGAGCATTTATAGAAAAAACATTCGGAAGTGAAGCGTTGGCAATCTTTGATAAGATTGTGGCGGTTATAACGAGTGTCGGAGATACCATTAAAAATATTTTCTCTGATAGCAATATCGGAGAAGCAAGAAACAAAATACAAGAGATATTCGGGGATAAGGGCGTACAGGTATTTGATACGCTTGTAAATATCCTTGGAAAAGTAAAAACGGCAGTATCAGACGTAATAGCATTTGTGACAACTTATGTAGTTCCTGTGGCAGAACAGGTATTACAGGTAATTATAAATGATGTTGTACCGGGTATCGTAAGTTTCATACAGGCAGCAGCACCTACGATAATGTCAATAATTCAAAGCATAGTTGATTTTGTCGGGGCAGTAATTCCAATTATTGCGAATTTTATAGCCGGATTGATGCCGATTATATCGGAACTTATCTCGTTTTTACAGACTTATGTATTACCGATTATATCGGAATTATTCAGTTTTATAACATCAACAGTATTGCCTACCATATCAAGCATGATACAGGCAATTTTACCTGTTGTTACCAATGTCTTATCTGTATTGCTTCCGGCGATTCAGACGGCATTAACGACAATTTGGAACATAGTAGCACCTATCATACAGGGGATTTTACAGGTGGTACAGGCAGTAATGCCCGTAATTTTATCGGTGGTTCAATCTGTATTAGGTTCAGTACAAGGAATTATACAAAATTTAATGACCGTGCTACAGGGGATTATCTCATTTGTGACAGGCGTATTTACAGGAAATTGGTCGCAGGCTTGGAACGGCATTAAATCTATCTTTTCGGGAGCGGTCGGAGGACTTGGCGAAATAATAAAAGCACCCTTACGAGCCGTTGTATCGGCAGTCAATACCGTAATTGGTGGACTTAATAAGTTGAAAGTGCCGGATTGGGTTCCCGGAATTGGCGGAAAAGGAATTAACATACCTAAGATACCGGGATTTGCAAAAGGTACGGACAGAACACCGGGTACATTCATAGCCGGAGAGAATGGACCAGAGTTAATTACAAACGCTGCTAACAGAAAGGTATTTACGGCAGCACAGACAGGACAGATATTTAACAATATCTCACAGGCACAGACGGCAGATAATGTATCTGCAAGAATGGGCGGGGCCGGCACAATCGTTATAAATGTTCAAAATTCGCCGAGCGTTGTAGTAAACGGCAACGGCGAAGCAAATAACATTAAGCAGCAGTTAGAACAGTATGACGAAGCATTTTTGGAAAAGCTACGAGCAATCATTGTAGCAATTCTGAAAGAACAAAAAGAACAGGAGGACAGGGTAGTATATGCTTAATAATACTTACACAACAGTATCCGGGGATACTTGGGATATTGTGGCTTACAAAGCATACGGAAATGAAATGTATATGGATACTCTTATTAAAGCGAATATTGAGCATAAAGATACCTACATCTTTCCGGCAGGGGTTGTATTGACCTTGCCGGAAATTGAATTGACGGTATCGGAATCCCTGCCACCGTGGAAACAGGGGGTAACGGTAAGTGAGTAATAAAAACTACGCAAGGCGTACCGTGATAAAACTGTATTTTAAAGGTGCAGATATATCTAAAGAGTTATCCAAGTATCTGTTATCCCTGTCCTACACGGACAAAGAAGAGGACGAAACAGACGATATAAGCATATCCCTAGACGATAGGGAGGGCAAATGGATAAAAGATTGGCTCAATACAAGCAAAGCAGTAAGAACCAAGACGGAAACGGTCACTACAGGAGGCGGAGAGATAAAAGTAGGTGCTATTGTAAAGTTCAAAGGCGGACCGGTATATATATCCTCTATGGCAGCAGAACCAACAGTAAACAGGGGTGCAAGCACCTGTAAATGCACAATAGCGAATCACAACGCACACCCGTATCACTTAATATCACAAGACGGACAAAGGGTATACGGTTGGTGCAATGCTTCAGATGTTGAGGGCGGAACACCGACAACAACAACTAAAACAACCGTAATAAAAGAAAAGAAAGCATTTAAAGGCACGGAGATACACGCTATTGTAATACAAAAAAATCCGTATTCAGACGGAAAAGATAAGGTATTGGATTGCGGAAAGTTTGAAATTGACAGCGTAAGTTATCAAGGACCACCGCAAAAGCTGACTATAAAAGCTACATCAATACCATATAGCACAAAGTTAAGACAGGAAAAGAAATCTAAGACTTGGGAAAATACCAATCTTAAAAATATAGCAGAAAAGATAGGCAAGGGTAACAGCATGAAAGTGATGTATCTTTCAAGCCACAACCCGAGTTACAAGAGAAAGGAACAGGTAAACACAGCAGATATAGTCTTTCTAAAAAAACTATGCAAAAATGCAGGCATTTCATTAAAGGTTACATCAAAAACAATAGTTCTTTTTGACGAGGTGGATTACGAGGGTAAGGCATCCGTAAAAAAGATTAAAGCAGGAAAAGGAAATATATTAAGCTACAGTTTTTCAACTAAGACGGCGGATACATCATATTCGAAATGCCATGTATCATACACAGACCCCGACACAAAGAAAACTATTGAAGCTACATACACAGCACCGGGAGCAGACCCGGACGGACAGACATACGAATTTAAACATAAAGTATCAAGCGAAGCGGAAGCCTTGGAGTTGGCAAAGTGCCAATTAAGACAGAGAAACAAAGGCGAAACCACGGCAGAATTTACTTTAGTTGGGGATGTGGATTATGTAGCAGGAATTACCGTTACTGTTTACGGATACGGAGAATTTGACGGTAAATACATAGTCGAGCAGGCACAGCACAGCTTGACAGGCGGATACAAGGTACAGATTAAATTGCGTAGCGTATTGGAGGGTTATTAAATGGCAGGATTCGGGAATACAGACATACAGGAATTGAAAGACATTGTAAGAATAGGACAGGTAAGTAAGGTTAATTCCGGGAATATGACAGCAAGGGTAAAGATTCCGGACCAGGGAATAGTAACAGGAGATTTAAGGATTGTGAAGCGAACGCCAACCGTGGAATGCAAAACAGGATGTGATATTAAAATAAAACCTTGGATTCCAACCGTAGGGCAATGGGTATTGTGTATATTCAAGCCGGACGGAGAGGGGGATGGATTTATTATAGGAGGTATCTAATGGCAGAGATTGGAACACTTGGCGATATTGTCTTTAAAGTATCAGCAAACAAGGTAAAAACCTTTGACGATTTGAAGATAGACAGCAAAACCAATTACGCAAAACATACAAGGCATTTAAAAAAGCCGTTATTAGAGTTTCAGTACAATGATACAGACACGGCAAGCCTTACTATTTACCTATCTGCATTTCTTGGGGTAAATCCTAAGAGTATGCAGGACAAGATAGATAAGTACAGGAAAAAGGGGAAAATCCTTACGCTCATAATCGGAGGTACGAAGTACGGTAGCCAATGGGTTATCACAGGACACACAAAGGATTATGAGAGGTTCGATAAACAAGGAAATTTGTTGATTGCAAAAAGCACCTTATCGCTTGAACAGTACGCAAAGAGGTAGAAAGGTAGGCGAAAATGAGTTTTACAATAGACACGACACAGGAACAGCCTATAAACCTTGCACCCAAAACATTATACGAGGAAGTGATACAAAATGTTTGGTTTTTGCTGTCCTCGATAGAATATGATATACCCCTTAATCGTGAATTTGGGTTAAATGCAGCTTATATAGACAAGCCGATTACAACGGCTACGGCACTTGCAACGGCGGACATTTACGACAAAATCGGAGAATACGAGCCGAGAGCAGAGATTGTAAGTGTAGAGTTTACGGCAGATTACGAAAGGGGAATATTAAAACCTAAAGTGGAGGTAGAAGTTAATGGCGAATACGACGAATACGACGAGGAATATACCGAGTGAGTTACCCGAGGTTGAGTTTGTAGATACCAACACGGAAGCACTTGTAAATAAGCTGATAGCAGGGTATGAGGAAATCACAGGGAGAACCTTATACCCTGCCGACCCTGTAAGAGCATTTATCCTGTGGCTTGCAAGTGTAATCATACAGGAAAGGGTAAATATCAACGAATCGGCAAAACAGAACTTACCGAGATATGCAACAGGGCAGAACTTGGATTCATTAAGCGAGATATTCCACAATACATACAGACTACAGCCTACGGCAGCGAGGACAACGCTTGGATTCAGCATTACAACAGCACTTGATAAAGAGTATGTGATAACGGATGAAATAGAGGTAACGGTAGACGGATATATTAACTTTGTAACAACAGGATATTTAACATTTCCGGCAGGGCAGACATACGCAGAGGTAGAAGCAGTATGCACCACATTAGGAGAGGACGGAAATGGCTTTACACCCGGACAGGTAAGCAAACTTGTTACAGAAGAATTTTTATACTTTAAGGAAGTGACGAACACGACAGAAACAGCCGGAGGAAGTGGAGAAGAAAGCGACACGGCATATTACAACCGTATGAGAGAATCAGAGGAAAGTTACACAACAGCCGGACCGAGAGGTAGTTACACATACCACGCCAAGGCGGTATCCTCACAAATAAGTGATGTATCCGCAGAAAGCCCGGAGGACGGAGTAGCGGACATAAGAATTATGCTATATGGCGGAGAATTGCCGAGTGAGGAACTTATAAAAGAGGTACGGGAGCATTTAAGTGCCGACAGTATAAGACCAATGACAGACAAGGTAATAGTTGCAGCACCGACAACGGTTGATTTTGACATTGAAGCAACTTATTACATACCAAAAGACAAAGAAGCAAGCACCAAGGAAATCAAAAGGGCGGTTGATTTGGCGGTGGAAAGCTACGAATTATGGCAGACCTCAAAAATGGGGCGGGATATTAACCCGTCCTATTTTAATGCCATTCTTATGGATTCGGGCATTAAGAGGATAGAGATTACAAAGCCTGTATTTACGAAAATACCAAAAGGAAGCGTTGCGGTATTGAAAAAATGCACCGTGACATTCGGAGGGGTAGAGGATGAATAACTTAAAAGATGCGGATTTTTATGCTACATTTCCGCCCGCCCTAAAAAAAGATGAAAAAATGGTTGCGTTAGGTCGGCTCATAGCGGACGAACTACACCAAACAGTAGAGCAGACAAAAAAGAATATCATATACGCAAATATAAATGAGTTGCCGGAAACATGGCTTGATGTATTAGCGTATGACCTCCATGTAGATTGGTATGATTACGATTATCCGATAGAAGCGAAAAGAGCGATTATCCGGGATAGTGTGCGAGTGCATCAGAAATTAGGTACAAAGGCAGCCGTAGAAATGGCATTAGGAGGGTTGCACCCTAAAAGCGAGATAGAGGAATGGTTTGATTACGGAGGAAAGCCGTACAGATTCCGTATTGTACTTGATACGACAGAATCGAGGGTTGCAGCAGACTATGACGAGATTATAAAGACGGTTGATATATACAAGCGTTTAACGGCTCATTTAGATGGTCTTTATTATCAAGGGTCTATTACTGTGGTAGTGATGCCTAAAACGGAATTTTGGCTATATTCCGTGCCTATGACAGGACAATTAAAGACAGGTACAGAACCGCACAGAAATACGGTTGGTGCGGTCGAAGATGCGGTTATAGATGTAATGACACAGGCGGTAGGGTATACGGCAGAATTTACACCGACAGGAACGAAGCCGGACAGGAATATTACATTTGCAACAAAGGATACCGAGATTGTGACCGAATCGGACACAACAGGATACCAATATACGAGCAATCAGACAGGACAGGCGAAAGCCGGAACGATACCGCAGAGGAACACGGCAGGAGGTGTAGCACAGGAGGGAATAACCGCACAGACTACAGGACAGGCGTATAAGTTTGATTCAGACTTTACAGGAACAAAGCCGGATAGAAATATACAGTATCAAACAGCAGATATGGCAGCAGTTGAAACAACAGAAACGCAAGCCTATCTATTTGAAAGCATCTTTACAGGAACAGCACCCGACAGGGCGGTAATTGTAAAGAGCAGAGATATACAGGCGGTAGCAGATACCGAAACAGAACAATACCCTTATGAAACGGATATGACAGGAGAAAAGAAAACAGGCACAGAACCTTACACAAACACAAAACCGGGAATATCTGATAAGGGAATGGCAACTACGGCAGAAACCGAAAGCTATCAATACGAAGTGAAGCGTTGCGGTAAGAATCGGTTATAGCAAATAAAAGTAAAGGAGAGTAAAGAAATGCTGACAGAAAGAGCCTTAGAGAGTTTCAAGCAGTTTGTAGAAACCAACATTGCTTACGCTATGGTCGAGTATGGCGGTACTATGCACAAGGCAAAAATCTTAACAAGAGAACGCCTAAAAGACGGCAGGGTAGCGTTGAGTATTTCCATTACCCCGGAAGTATCGGGGACCACAACAATTACGAAAATTCAGTTGTACGATACGGCTAGTAAGTTGTGGGCGGAAAAGAGCGAAGCAATCAAGTTAAAAGGTACACAGCAGGGCGTGTTGTACCGATTCAGTTTTAATTTTAAGGAGGAATAGAGCAAATGGGATTATTTAAGATTTGGAAAGACCATGTAACGCAGTATTCCAACCGCTACAGGGAAGTGCAGAACGCAGACGGAACTATTACACACGAAGCCGTAGAGGGCGAAGTAGTGCAGGAGGGAACACCGCAGAACGCACAGAACTTTAACGATTTGGAAGAGAGGGTATTATCTGCCGGGTTAATCGGAAACCTTGCAATGCTCAAACTTGGTGCAGCAGAAAGCAGGATTAAGGGATTACAGGGAGAAATTGTAGAAGCAACCCTTACCAATACAAAATCATACCCTTTTAACAATTCCAAAAAGACCCTTGCACTTGCTACACCAAGGGGCAATTTGGATTATACCGTAAATGTCGAAGCGGAAGCAAAGGACGCAGGAGGTGTAGGAGAAATCCATATTACAGATAAACAGTTAAACGGATTCAAGATTGAGTACACCGGGGCCGCCAAGGAAGTAACGGTAAAATGCACGGTACAGGGAGGTTACGCATAATGGCAAATGTAATTATCAAAAGTGATGAAAGAAAGGCAAACACGGCAGCAGTATTACAGGCTTATGGAGTAAGAGGTAACGCCACAGCATCACAGAGGGAAGCAGCAGAACACATTGCGGTGCGTTCACAGGAAGCCTACGCAGAATTAAGAAGAATGGGAGGTAACAGATAATGGCAGCAGCAAAGATTATTGTAGTTGAGAAAAACGAGGGCGAGAAAATCGCCTATGACGTATCCACGACAAAAATTATTTTCGGGGATGATGATTTAATGGTAAACATCAAGAACCGAGAGCGTGACGAAGAGGTAACGCTTGATATTTGCAAGGATACACAGGACGGCTTGACGGTTGGAGTAAACACCGAAGCAAGAGAGTATGTAGCACAGGTCATTATCCCGGCAAGGGAATATGAAATTGTGGATACAGGAGAAAAGGACGAGGACGGAAAGGCGATTACAAAGCGTGAACCTGTACCGTTCGACATGAAGAAATGTACGCTTGTATTATGGGCGTTAATTTAATTTTAAGGAGGATAAAATACAATGGCAAACTTTGACGATTTACAGGGTGCAGTAGCACAGTTTGGTGCAAACAACAAGGTAATTTTTGATGATACCGGGATGCCTAGCATTATGGTAGCAGTACCAAAGGCAAAGTATAGTGATGTAATCACAGGCGGAACAGACGAAACATTACCGTTTTGGATTATGGACGGAGAGGAAAAGAACGTAATTTATGTGTCTAAGTTCCTCAATATTGTAGAAAATGACCGTGCATATTCTTTAGGCGGATACCTGCCTAGAAACTATATCAACTTTGACCAGTCCGTAGCAGCTTGTAAAAAGAAAGGTGCGGGTTGGCACTTAAATCAGACAGGTGTATTTGCGTACCTTAACCTGTTATCACAGAAAATGGGTACTGTACCACACGGAAACACAAACTATGGCAAGGATTATTACCACCCTTACGAGAGGGGAACAATGCCACAGGGAGAAACACAGAGAACACTTACAGGAAGCGGACAGCCTACATGGTATCACAATCACGATATGTCGGGTATTGCAGATATTAACGGCAACCTTTGGGAGTGGACCGGTGGATTACGCCTTATGGACGGAGAGATTCAGATTATCCCTTATGGTAACTCTATGAAACTTGATTGCGATATGTCGGCAGAAAGCACACTTTGGAAAGCGATTAAGCCGGACGGAACTTTAGTAGAGCCGGGAACAGCAGGCACATTAAAGTTAGACCAGGCAAGTGCATCCGCAGGAATTAGAGTAAATACAAAGGTTGAGTTCCCTACAAGTGGAGATACTTACAGAAATATTGCATTTAAGAGCCTTGGGGCAGCTTCCGGGGTAACTATTCCGAAGTTACTTATTGCACTTGGATTATACCCGGACAGCGGTATAACAGGATACGGCAACGACCAGATTTGGATGAGATGCCACGGCGAAAGGTTGCCTCTCCGTGGGTCGGCGTTCCACCGTACTTCCAATTCGGGTCCGTCCGCTCTCAGCTTGAATGACCCTCGTTCCAACTCGGGCGATGACTTTGGTTTCCGCTCCGCTTTTGTTGAGTAACTGCAAACTGAACACTGAAAAACTGATAGGGCGTGCGATAGCACGCCCTTTATAGCAAATACATTACAGTTAGGCGGTTGCAAAAGTGGAAGAGATACAACAGGAAGAAAAGAAGCATAACGGAAACGATATTTTTCATATCAAGGAAAAGATTTATGAAATGATATTGTACGGCAACCCTCAATTAAAGGAATTTCCGAAAACGGAAAGGTATGTACTTGCAGGCGATATAAGAAAGACAATGTATACAATGTTGGAAATGGCGGTACGGCTTGAAAAGAAGTACCACAAGAAAACCACATTGCAGGATTTAGATATTGAAGTTGATGTATTAAGGAATCTGTTAAGACTTGCCAAAGACCCGGACCTATACCCGAAACAAAAGCCTTGTTTAGATTTTCACACTTGGGAAGTGTGGATGCGTAAGGTAGATGAAATCGGTCGAATGATAGGCGGTTATACGGAATGGGTCAACGGCAGGGAAAAGCAGAAATAAAAATACATAGGGAAATAATCACAAAGTTACGGTGGTTGCCTATCCGTGGGTCGGCGTTCAACAATACTTCCAATTCGGGTCCGTCCGCTCTCAACTTGAATAACCCTCGTTCCAACTCGAACGATAACATTGGTTTCCGCTCCGCTCTGCCCCTATGTCAAGAAGCCTTATGGTTACGACCGTAAGGACAGTACAAACAGGGTTAAAGGGGTTATTTTCCGTTCCTGTAGACAGGAAAAAGATTGAATTGCCGTAAAGACAGTTAGTAAGCATAAGCCGAAAAGAAATATATTTGTCACGTCCGAAAGGGTTAAAAACTGATTAGGTTTGTACGGCACAAATTTACAAGAGGTATGCAATGCAAAGCATAAAGAACATATACGAAAAGATTTATGATTTTGAAAATTTACATAAGGCTTGGGAGGAAGCGAGAAAAGGAAAGAGGTACAGGGATGATGTATTGATTTTCAACCGCAACTACGAAGAGCAGTTAATAAATATTCAGAATCACTTAATTTACGAAACATACAAGGTAGGGAAATACCATACCTTTTATGTTTACGAGCCGAAGAAAAGGCTCATTATGTCCTTACCATTTAAGGACAGGATAGTACAATGGGCGATTTACAGGCAGTTATTTCCATTGTACGAAAAGGCATTTATCTTTGATTCCTACGCCTGTCGCAAGGGCAAGGGAACGCATAAGGCAGCCGACAGGTTGCAGTATTGGTTAAGGCAGACCGAAAGGAAGCCGGAACGGTACTATTATCTGAAAATGGATATATCAAAGTATTTTTACAGAGTAGACCACGATATTTTATTAAAGATTTTAGCACGCAGGATTAAAGACCAACGATTGCTCAACCTGTTAGAAAAGATTATAAATTGCGAATCTATGAATTTTGGATTACCGCCAGGGAAAGAGCCGGACGAAGTGGAGGTATCGGACAGGTTAGGCAATAAAGGGATGCCGATAGGCAACCTTACCTCACAGATGTTTGCAAACATTTACCTTAATGAGGTAGACCAATACGCAAAACATGAGTTGGGATTACATTACTATATCCGATACATGGACGATATTATCATACTCCACCACGATAAAAAGTATTTAGCAGAGGTCAAGGAGTTGTTGAGAGTGTTTTTATCGGACGAATTAAGGTTAGATTTGAACAATAAAACAGCTATCAGACCGTGCAGTATGGGAGTTGATTTTGTCGGATTCAGAATATGGGCCACGCACCGCAAATTAAAGAAGAAAACGGCGGTAAAAATCAAGCGGAATCTTAAAAGGCAGATTGCAAAGGTAAAGGCAGGAGAGGAAAGAAAAGACAGGCTAGACCGTTCGGTAGCATCATACCGGGGAATCCTGTCACATTGCGACAGCTACGGACTTAGGCAGAGCCTTAACACTATGTTTAAAGAAAACGGCATGGTGGAAAAGAAACAATGAAAGGAAATTACAGACAATGTATATTGATTCAGCAACAATAATTACGATTGCAAGCGTATTAGGTGCGTTAGGTGCTATTGGTGCGATTGCATACAAGATTATCAAATGGTTTCAAGCACAACAGAAACAGACAGCCGACATTGAGGACTTAAAGAAGCAGGAGAAAGAGGACATAAAGGCAATGGAAGATGAATTATGTTTGCTCACTTATGCGGTATTGGCTTGTCTGAAAGGACTTAAAGAACAGGGATGTAACGGACCGGTCACGGAAGCAATAGGGAAGATTGAAAAGCATATCAATCAAAAGGCACACGGACAGGAAACATAGGAGGAAAAACAGAATATGAAATATCTTATTTGCGGAATCCTTGGCGTTGCCATAGGATTTTTTATTTTCTATTTACTTTTCAGAATTGCCAATCAGAACAGAAGAGTAAAGAAAAACTTTAAGTTTGCAAAGCCAAACTTTACAAAAGCGGTATTAGTAGCGGTTTTGTGTACCTACTTTGTGGGTCTGTATATCGGCATCAAAGTAACACTTATCGACTATTCACAATTCGGGGTGCTTGCCACATACATAGCAACCCCGACAACTACAGTAATTGCTTTGTATTGTTGGAAAGCAAAGGCAGAAAACATTATCAAAATCAAGCAGGGATACCCGGAGGAAACAAAGGATATTTCTGTTGATTTAAACAATATCAATGTTTAAGGAGGTACGGTGTTATGGGAAAAACAATAACAGCCGGATTTATCGCAGATACAATTAACGGTATCGGGGTAAATTCAAGTATTAAGTGCAACAATGATAATTTAAACAACAACAGTAGCCGTAATGTGGCTTATGTAGTAATGCACTACACAGGCAACAGCAAGGACACGGCAAAGGCAAATGCAAACTATTTTAGCGGTGCGGGGCGTAATGCTTCCGCTCATTTTTTTGTAGACAATGAGGAAATCTATCAGAGCGTAGAGTTAAGGGATACTGCTTGGCATTGCGGGGCAAGGTCTTATAAACACGGCTCTTGTAGAAATGCAAACAGTATAGGCATAGAAATGTGTTGCACAGCCGGAAACTACAGAATTTCAGACAAGACAAAAGAAAATGCTACATACCTCTGTGCGTTCCTCTGCAAAATGCTTGGAATCAGTGCAGGCGGTGTAGATACCTATGTTTTACGACATTATGATGTAACAGGGAAAAACTGCCCGGCTCAAATGGTAAGCGATTCCGCAGAATGGCAGAATTTCAAAAACAAAGTAAAGAGCATTTTAGGCGGTTCGGCATCCACAGGAGGACAGCAGCACACAGCACAGCCTACAGCGAACAATGTAGCGGAATACAGGGTTAAGATTAACACGGATGTATTAAATGTGCGTATCGGTCCCGGAACTGATTACGGAATTGCTACACAGGTAAAACAGGGCGAAGTATATACAATCGTTGGAGAAGTAAAGAACGGTAGCACAACTTGGGGCAAGTTAAAGAGTGGAGCAGGATATATAAGCCTTGGATACACACAAAGAGTAGGCACAGCAACAACAGCACCAAGCACACCACAGGATACAAGCTACAAGGTAAAAATCAATACCGCCGTTTTAAATGTGCGAAAAGGACCAGGAACAAATTACGGAATTGCTACACAGGTAAAACAGGGCGAAGTATATACAATCGTTGAAGAAGCAAAGAACGGTAGCACAACTTGGGGCAAGTTAAAGAGTGGAGCAGGCTATATAAGCCTTGGATATACACAGAGAGTATAGGAGGTACACTATGGCGGTAACAGCAGCACAGATTAAAAAGGTCGTAAAGGTTGCAAGCGGTATTATCTACTCACAGGAGGGAAACTACGGAAGCGTAAACCGAAACGACAACAGCCACGGCATGAGTATAGGTAAGTGCCAATGGAACGCATATTGGGGTAGAGCGTTACCCCTTTTAAAATCCATTGTGGAAAAAGACCACGAACAGGCAAAGAAGATATTAGGGGATGCCTTGTATACAGAAATTGCCGGAAGTAGTGCGGATGCGTGGAACAGGCAGGAAAGAGAAGCAAGCGAAGAGGAAGCCAAGGCAATCTCTGAATTACTTACAACCAAGGACGGAAAAGAGGTACAGGACGATTTAGCGGATGCGGATATTACAGGATATGTAAAAAACGGCGTAAAAATCGGCTTGGTATCTCTAAAGGCACTTGCGTATTTTGCAGACTTAGAGAACCAAGGCGGTAGCGGTGCAAGTTCACGAATTGCCAAGACGGCAGCAGAAGCCACAGGAGGGGCAGAAAAGGTAGGACTTGAAGAAATACACGCCTACGCATTAAAAGATGCCACTATGGGGCAGTATGAAAGCCGTAGGGGCAAGGTTTACGAAGCTGTCAAGGGAAGTAGTTTAGCAGATGTATCCAATACAAAGACGGAAGAGAAAGAAAACACCTCACAGAAGCCACAGAGTACGCCTACAGGCGTTTCGAAAGGCGATATAGTAACATTCACAGGCGGAGGGGTTTATGTTTCTTCTACGGCAGAATACGCAGCCAAGGAAAAGGATGTGGTAAGCACCTGCAAAGTCACGGCGGTAAATGAAAAAGGTACACACAAGTATCATTGCATATCACAGGACGGTAAAGGTGTGTACGGTTGGGTCAATGCGGAATCTATTAAGGAATTATCCTCTAAGGCTCACAGCGACCCTACAGGCGTTTCAAAAGGCGATATAGTAACATTCACAGGCGGAGGGGTTTATAAGTCCTCTACGGCAGACCACGCAAGCGTAGAAAAGGACGTAGTAAGCACCTGTAAAGTAACAGCAATTAACACAAAAGGCACACACCCTTATCATTGCATATCACAGGACGGTAAAGGCGTGTACGGTTGGGTCAATAAAGAAGATGTAAAATAGACCGATTCGGTCACAAAATGGAGGAAAACATTATGCAGATTTTAAAATGGTTACTTATGAATTGGGATTCAGTATTACTTATCGTAATCGTCATTGCTTTAATTATCTATCTGATTAAGACAGGACAGACAAAAATATTAAAGCAGATTGCAATTAAGTTTGTTACAGATGCAGAGGGAGAGTGCGGGGCCGGCACAGGCATTATTAAGCTGTCGGAAGTTGTTGCAAAACTGTACGCATATCTTCCAAGCGTGGTTAGAATCCTGTTTACAGAAAAACAGTTGGTTCAGATTGCAGAATCAGTATTAGCGGAAGCAAAAAAGAAGTGGGAAGCCAACGAAAACCTTACAACATACATTGAGAATAAACAGCAGACAACCCCGGCGGTTGCGACACTTACGGAAAGCACAAAATAACAGAATATGCAGTAAATAAAAATGCCCCCTTGGCTTATGCCTTGGGGGTTGTTTTTTATGCCATAGCTGCAATTTCCATTTCCTCAATCTCTTCATAAGAGAAGTTGAAAAGGTTATGCAGACGGTCGGCGGAATCAGACATCATACTACTTAATTCCATGCTTGGAAGTTCCGAAAACATCTTACTAAGGCGGTTATGATGCTCAACCGCCTGTTTCTTGATGAAAGCATCAATTTCGGCGGTGCTATTAAAAATCACATGGTCGATATAATATCCTTTATACTGTTTCATAATTATTTACCTCCTAAAATGTGTATAATTTTGTGGGTCTGTCTTATTTCCTGTTCTTTATGATGTTATTATATACTTATATAAGTATATATGCAACCCGGAAAAATAACCAAAATACTTATATAAGTATATAGAATTATTTGTGCATTTTATATACTTGTATAAGTATATGTGTTGTGATATGATAAAGAAAACCAAAAAAAGACAAGGAGGTGCAACAGTTGGAAGAAGAAAAGACAGGGGGAACACCTGCGACAAAGGCAAAAAATAAATATAACGCAAAGGCTTACGACCAATTTCTCGTAACGGTCCCAACAGGACAGAAAGCGGAAATTGACAAGGAAGCAAAGAAACAAGGCTACAAGAGCCGTAACGAATTTGTGGTAGCAGCAATCGAAGAGAAGAAAGCAAGGGGGTAAAATGAAAACAGAACAGAAATGTATGCCAAATAAAGAAATAGAACCAATGGAGGGGCGTAATTGGGGTTGGTACAACGAACCAATACAGGTAACGGAAGAAAAAAGATATGCAAAAGCAATGATTGAAAGCCTTGAAGCTGCACACGAGATAACACCGTTACGAGGTGGAAAAGCAAGTACGGAATCGGCATATAAAGCGTGCATAGGGTGCATGAAGAAACCATATTGCGAGGGATGCATAAAGAAATATGGGAAAATATCAAAAGGAGAAGAAAACAAGTAAAAAATACTTATATAAGTATAAAAAGTTGTTGACAATATACTTATATAAGTATATAATATAATTATAGCAAGGAGATAGCAGGAAAGGAGTTAGACAATGGAGAACGAAGAAATGAGTAAAGCTGATTTAATCGCAATGTTAGTATCAATTAGAGAAGTGGCAAGAGCCAACGGAGAACTTAAAACGGTAGAACACATAGATAAGATTTTAAATGAAATAAGAAAGTAAAACACAAAGAGGGGGCGGACTCCAAAACAATCCTGCCACCGTTCCCCCTCTGTTATAACATATACAGGCAGGAAAACAAGGAGGTAACAAAGATATGGAAAAATGGCAAAAAAACGAAGTATTGGAAGTATTGGAAGAAAGAGCAAAAGAACAGAGAGAAATCAAATTTTATGATGCTGCCTTATCAATGGGATACACCCATATCAAGACAGAAGATGTAAAAGTAATTGCTACAAGATTCCTAAAAAAGCATCCAACATATAGGGCGGTAAGATTCGTAAAAGACCCTAACCGGGTATCTTCCACAGAAAGCCTTTTCACAACATTGGTATTAACGGAGTGCGAATATCAGACAGAAGAGGAATTTTTAGAGGAAATGCAGTAAAGAAAAAGACGGTAAGTCATAATGCCTACGTTGTGGCAGCAGTTAGAGAAAAAATGGAAAGAGAGGTATAATATGGAGTATATGTTTTCGATTGGATATGATGACGGAAAAAGCAGGCAAGGAATAAAAAAGGATATTCCAACCCTTATTATTACACAAACAAATAGTAAAACAATGGATAAAGTTGCATTGAAAGACTTTAGAGGGCAAGAAGCGGAAAGAATTTTTAAAGAATTAACTGAATTAACAAAAGTGATGTAAATAAAAAGCGGTAGACCAAGGGAAAATCCAAGGTTTACCGCTTTTGTGTCCGATTCGGTCACAATGTTGTACTAACTATAACGCACCTACAGGAAATCTTGATACTTCTACCAGTCATGATGTAATCGGATTATTGAAAATGTTAAGTAGACAATATCAACAAACATTGATTGTAATTACACATGATAATGATATTGCACAAATGGCGGACAGAATTGTTCAGATTGAGGACGGAAAAATATCAACTAAAGGAAGTGATTTCCATGTTAGCGAATAATAATGAGGCAATCATCAATAAACTTGCAAAAAACAGCGTTAAAACAAATAAGAAGCAATATGCAATTTTGTTTTTCACAATAATATTATCTGCATTTATGCTTTTCTGTGTATTTACAATCGGTATGACTTATCTGAATTCGAGTAGATTGCAGAACACACGCTTAAATGGAGCTGAATATGATATTGTAACTATGAACGGTTTTACATCAGAGCAACTTAATACTTTACAGCAAAACGAGAATATACGGAGCGTAGGTATAGAATCCTATGCTGGATTTATCCAAAGTACAGAGTACGATAAGACTGTTGAAATTGGATTGTTATGGTGTGATGAAGTATTCTGGGATAATTTGATGTCGCCTGCCAGAACAAAATTAGATGGACACTATCCGCAAAATAAAAATGAATTGATGGTTACAAAAGATATTTTGAAAACCTGTGGAAATGAAAATCTGTCTGTCGGAGATAGTCTTATTTTAACTTATGAAAATAATACAGGTGTTTATACAGACGAATTTGTTATCAGTGGTATATGGGACGGTTATGGAGATACATCTGCTGGATTTGTGTCAAAAGCCTTTTATGACGAAACGGGATATGATTTAAAAAATAATGGAATCCTTTGCATAAAACTGAACTGTAACTATGTTTTTCCAACTACAATACAGTCCATAGAAAAATCTTTAGATTTCTCAGACAGGCAAATCTTTGCACCGACAGGTTATATCGAAAATTCTTTTAAGTTATTGCTTGGTATATGCGGTCTGGCTCTTGTTATATGTTTAAGTGCCTATCTTCTGATTTACAATATTTTGTATCTGTCTGTTTCAGGAAAGATACGATATTATGGATTGCTTCAATCTCTGGGTATGACAAAGAAACAGCTTGTTCGTTTCATAATTAAGCAAATGATACTTGTCGGAATATTAGGTATATTTATCGGAAATCTGTTGGGTATTATTTTATGTATGAAATTAGTTCCTTATATTCTCGGAATATTAGGTATATCGACTGGAAATATGACATTGCAGTTTAATCCAGTGATTTTAATTGTAAGTATTGTTGTGACTATTTTTTCTATTATTCTGGGAATGAAAAAGCCGATTCAAATTGCAACAAAAGTTACACCGGTAGAAGCTACAAAATATAGAGAATGTATATCGAATGGTAAAAGGTATAAAAAGAAAAAAGGGGCTTTCTTCTGGAGAATGGCATTTGAACAATTTAAGAAAGATAAAAAGAAAACAGTTGTTGTCTTACTATCGCTGGCAACAAGTTTATCTGTATTTTATTGCCTTACAACGATCATAAGTAGTCAGGGAGAAAGAACGGTACTGCCTAACTACTGGAACGCCGATTTTATTGTTCAAAACCAGACACAAACCACAGAGGATATAAATTCTCTTAAACCAGCTATAGAGGATTCTTTTGTTGAAGAAATAAGAAAGCTGGACGGCATTAAAGACTTCCATCTTGTAGAGGGAACACCTATTATTTTCCCGTATGTGTTAAACAGTTTTTCTGATATGTGGATAACGAATTATATAGACAGAACACCTTATTTATCTTCTGAAGATGTTAAAGCAGATTATAAAGCGAATCCATCAAACTATTATGGTATGCTAATCGGTATTGATGAAGAACAATTTGATTATGTAAATCAATCACTGGATAATCCTATTGATAAACAAGATTTTCTGAATGGAGAAAGTTGTATTGTGCAATATGAAGGCTCTGAAATACCAAAAGAATATTTGAATCAGCGAGTTTTCTTTAATCTTCAAGGAAAGCAATATGAAATTACCGTTGAAGCTGTGTCGTATGACACACAGTACAGCGGAAGAGATATAGGTGCTTCGTTGATTGTAAGTCAAGACTATTTAAATAGCCTGATTTCTAAGCCGACAACATTAAATATGTATATTTACTATAATCAAAAATATGACGAAGTGTTAGAAAAAAAGATTACATCTCTTGTAGAGGATAGTCCATATAGTAATGACTTACACATTGAATCTCAATTTGAGAATATGAGAACAATTCAAGAATCGCAGGGAGAAATGATGGAAATAGGCACAATAATCGCTTTATTGCTTCTGCTGGTTGGAGTCTTAAATTATACAAATACAATCGCAAGCAGTATTCAGAATCGAAAATTAACATTTTCTGTTATGGAAAGTATTGGAATGTCCAAAAAACAGATAAATCAACTGTTAATTCGAGAGGGGGTTTTATATGCACTTTTCTCTGTATTTATTACATTGACGATTGGTTCAGTTATCACTTATATTTGCTTTGAATCCATGAATTATATGGAGATTCCATTTAATGTACCAGTGTTTCCTTTATTCAGTGCTATTATTCTTGTCATGCTGATATGTATGATAACACCTCTTCTATCCTATAAAAAACTTGCAGGAAATCGCTCTATCGTAGAACGATTAAGAGATTATGAATAGCTTTAAGTACAACCATATACACTCAAACACCAACTAACAACAGTACATCAAAAAATAAATTTAATAAGACATTTAAAGCTCGTATAGAACTATATGTTTTGTACGGGCTTTTTTCATACCTGAAAAAAATTAAATTTTTTCAAAAGAGGTCATTAAATCACACCTTTCATTCCCTATATGGTGCGGAAAG
>ENA-OZIC01000004-OZIC01000004.1-human-gut-metagenome-genome-assembly--contig:-NODE-4-length-172338-cov-33.573916_pt1 | contig 172338 bp, 141 predicted proteins | sample MGYA00244056_ERZ653704 | MGnify/ENA primary metagenome ERZ653704 (study PRJEB26926, sample SAMN06165229) | human gut metagenome | biome: ENVO:00009003; feature: ENVO:2100002; material: ENVO:00002003... | reverse complement strand
GAGTCAGATTACGGGAATGCGTAGCATGTAGTAATCTGATTAATCATAAATGAGGGGCAAAATACCTTTTGACCCTCATATCCTTATAAATACAGATTCACATAGGAGGAAAAATGATACAGAATTTCAAATCGGGTTTTGTTACAATAATCGGCAGACCAAACGTGGGCAAGTCAACACTGATGAACAGGCTTATCGGTCAGAAAATTGCCATCACCTCAAACAAGCCTCAGACCACAAGAAACCGCATCCAGACAGTATACACGGATATGGAAAAGGGACAGATAGTGTTCCTTGATACTCCGGGCATACACAAGGCCAAAAACAAGTTGGGCGAGTATATGGTCAATGTGGCGGAAAAGACATTAAATGAGGTGGATGTTGTGCTGTGGCTTGTGGAACCGACCAACTTTATCGGGGCGGGAGAGCAGCATATCATAGAGCAGCTTAAAAAGGTTAATACACCTGTTATATTGATTATCAACAAGGTGGATACAGTGGAAAAGGAAAAGGTGCTTGAGTATATAGACACCTACCGCAAGGTATTCGACTTTGCAGAGATTATTCCTACGTCAGCCTTAAGAGGGCAGAATACGGATGATGTTATTAATTCTATATTTAAGTATTTGCCTTATGGCCCACAGTTCTATGATGAGGACACCATTACAGATCAGCCGGAGCGTGCAATCTGTGCTGAGATTATCAGGGAAAAAGCACTCCATGCTCTAAATGATGAAGTGCCGCATGGCATTGCAGTAGGAATTGACCGCATGAAGACAAGAAAGACAAAGAGTGGTTCTATTATAGATATGGATGCCACAATTGTCTGCGAGCGAGACTCCCATAAGGGAATCATTATAGGAAAGCAGGGCAGTATGCTCAAAAAAATCGGTACCAATGCGCGCTATGAGATGGAAAGACTGCTTGACTGTAAGGTGAATCTGAAGCTATGGGTCAAGGTAAAGAAGGATTGGAGAGACAGCGACTTCCTTATCAAGAACTTTGGATACAAAGAGGAAGAATAGTATTTTGAAAGTAAGATTAAGATGTCACAGAGTGTAGTGTTGACCGGTATGGTGCTTTCAGCCATGCCGGTAGGGGATTTTGACAAAAGAATAACGATTCTCACAAAGGAACGAGGGAAAATCACAGCCTTTGCAAGGGGGGCAAGACGTCCAAACAGCCAGCTTATGGCAGGAAGCAATCCATTTTCGTTCGGTGAGTTTGAGCTGTTTGAGGGTAAAAGCGCATATTCTCTTTCAAAGGTCACAATCAGCAACTATTTCAGGGAGCTTACACAGGATTTGGAAGCAGTATACACCGGGTTTTACTTTCTGGAGTTCTGCGGATATTTTTGTCAGGAGAACAATGACGAGAAGGATATGTTAAAGCTCCTTTATCAATCACTCCGTGCTCTTGAATCACCGGCATATAAAAATGAGCTGGTCAGGGCTGTTTTTGAGCTTAAGGCTATTACGATAAATGGCGAGGGTCCATCGCTGTTTTCGTGTATACACTGTCATTCAAGGGAAGGACTTAATGTCTTTTCGGCAAGACGCGGAGGGGTGTTTTGCGACAACTGTGGCACGCAGGTGCAGGGCAGGCATATACTAAGCGATACACTCTATACCATGCAGTATATTGTTTCAGCTGATATCACGAAGCTGTACACATTTGCAGTGTCAGACGATGTGCTTGAGGAGCTGAGAAGCATAATGAAGGAATATCTTTCAATCTATGTGCATCATGATTTTAAATCAGCAGCTTTTCTGTGATAAATTAAAGCATGAAATTAAATCATGAAATAATTAATGGATACTATGCATGTCGTTGCCCTTTAAAATATGATACTTGAAATCATATATACAAAAGGGTATAATATCATAGATTATATTTTAGGAGGCAGCTATGAATAAAAAGCTATCAATGCTGTTGCCAGTTATTGCGACATGCGGTTTGCTTGCCGGGTGCGGTACAGATTATTATACCAAGGACAGCACGGTGTTTGTTGCAAAAAACGGCAGTGTGGTATCTACAGATGTCGAGGACTTTGATACAGCTGCATACAAGCAGGATGACTTACAAAGCTATGTGGACAAGTCAATAGACGACTACAATAAGAAGAATGACGGTTCGATCAAGCTCAAAAAGCTGACTGTCGAGAAAAAGAAGGCATCTCTTACCATGAGCTATGCGTCAACTGACGAATATACTGATTTCAATGGGACAAAGCTTTTTTCAGGGACGATTGCGGAGGCTCTGGCAGCCGGATATGACTTCAAGACCGATTTCGCAGCGATAGATGATGGCAAGGCAAAGAAATGTGAATCATCTGAGTTTCTGGATGAAACCGGCTATAAGGTCGTTGTTTACGAAGGCAGCTCAAACTTGCACGTGAAAGGGAAAATATTATATGCATCTGTCGACAAAGTAAAGCTTGTAGATGACAAAACAGTTGCGATTGGTGACAAGTACAGCCTGCTTGCATCACAAACCACAGGGACAGAGAGTGCCACAGAGAGCACAGAAGCAGTAAAAGCCGATGCGACGGAAGCAACTGAAAACGGAGCGGATGATAGTGTCAGTGATGATGATATATTAAACTCGGTCAAGCAAGACAACGAGGTCACATTTGACTTTGACAGTGAGGAGGACAATTCAGCGCCGGTGTCATATATCACATATGTTATATATAAGTAGATTAAGGCGTGAATTGTTATTTAATTATAATTTAAGAATACAAGTAACTATTCAGTACAGCTGATTCTAATGCGCCTGCAGCTTGCAACTGTGAAGGTACTGGACAGTTACGAATACAAATAAATCATAAGTAAGATAGAGAGGAAACAAGAATTATGGAAAAGACCATGGACAAAATCGTACAGGTAGCAAAAGCAAGAGGATTTGTATATCCGGGCTCAGAAATTTACGGAGGTCTTGCAAATACATGGGATTATGGAAACCTGGGCGTAGAGCTTAAAAACAATGTAAAAAGAGCATGGTGGAAGAAATTTATCCAGGAGAATCCTTATAACGTAGGTGTGGACTGTGCCATCCTCATGAATCCTCAGACATGGGTTGCATCAGGACATCTCGGCGGCTTCTCAGATCCGCTTATGGATTGTAAGGAGTGCCACGAGCGATTCAGAGCAGATAAAATCATCGAGGATTTTGCGCAGGACAATGGTATTGAGCTTGAGACATCAGTTGATGGCTGGACAAACGAGCAGATGGTAGATTTCATCAAGGAGCACAATGTTCCATGTCCATCATGCGGCAAGCACAATTTCACAGATATCAGACAGTTCAATCTCATGTTCAAGACCTTCCAGGGTGTTACAGAGGATGCTAAGAATACAGTATATCTTCGTCCGGAGACCGCACAGGGTATCTTTGTAAACTTTAAAAATGTACAGCGTACATCACGTAAAAAGATTCCATTCGGTATCGGACAGGTTGGTAAGTCATTCCGTAACGAGATTACACCTGGTAACTTCACCTTCAGAACACGTGAGTTCGAGCAGATGGAGCTTGAGTTCTTCTGCGAGCCTGGAACAGATCTTGAGTGGTTTAAGTATTGGAGAGGCTTCTGCCGTGACTGGCTCATTTCCCTTGGAATCAATGAAGAGGAGATGAGACTGCGTGATCATGATCCTGCAGAGTTAGCCTTCTATTCAAAGGGAACTACAGATATCGAGTTCTTATTCCCATTCGGATGGGGCGAGCTTTGGGGAATTGCTGATCGTACAGATTATGACCTTGGACGTCATCAGGAAGTTTCAGGACAGGATCTTACATACTTTGATGATCAGAAGAATGAGAAATATCTGCCATACGTTATCGAGCCGTCACTCGGTGCAGACCGTGTAGTACTCGCTTTCCTTTGTGCAGCTTATGATGAGGAGGATATCGGTACACCGGAAAAACCGGATGTAAGAACAGTATTCCATTTCCATCCTGCACTTGCACCTGTAAAGATTGGAGTACTTCCGCTGTCAAAGAAGCTCAATGAGAGTGCTGAAAAGGTATTTGCACAGCTTTCAAAGACATACAACTGTGAGTATGATGACAGAGGAACAATCGGAAAGAGATATCGTCGTCAGGATGAAATCGGAACACCATTCTGCGTGACATATGATTTCGATTCAGAGGAAGACCATTGCGTAACAGTACGTGACCGTGACACAATGGAGCAGGAGCGTATCGCAATTGATGAGCTTGATGCTTATTTTGCAAAGAAATTTGAATTCTAATTTTGTACAAACTAACGATGTTTTTTGTTAAATGAGACTTAAAAAAAGCAATTACAACTTTTTTTGAAGGTGTATTTTGTGAAATTATACAAAATTAGGAATTAGGTCACAAAAATTAATATAAAAACATATCAGAAATCAAATTTTATGATATAATATAGATGACAAATGACAACCAAAGATATAGTAAGCTATTCTTTGGTTGTTCTGATATATGGAGATTATGAATATGGAAGCAAAAGAATTAAAGAAGCTGAGCAGAAGTGAGCTGCTAGAGATGCTTTTAGACAGAAGTAAAGAGGTTGAACACTTAAGAAAAGAGCTTGACGAGACAAAAAAACATATTCAGACACTTGAGCGTGAGGTAAAGACATCTGGTGATATCAATGCTGCAATTAATAAACTCACGTCAGCAACAGAGGAAATCCAGAAATTTGCCGCCGTAATATCCATGGCTTCAAATAATCTGACAAGAAAATAATATAGAAGCAATATTTTGTGGTTATGAAATGGATAATTGGACAAAAGAATGATAGAAAAAATATATAAAAAGGCAATATATGCTCTGGCAAGAGTTGCCGTAAAGTACATTGAGCTAAGAAAAAAAAGAGAACAGAAGAAAATTAAGCAGAATAAATCAGCTAACCTCACAAATTCGACAAAAAGCTGCACAGATGCTGAATACAATAAAAAGGTAGTTGCAGAGATTAATCATAACAATATTGTAGCTGTTGCAGAAAGCAAAAATAATATTGATGTAGTGGATTTAAGCAAAGACGAGGAGCTGAAGGATGTCGAACAGAAACCACTTTCCAATGAGGATAAGCTTGATTTACTTTTGGCACAGATGATGGAAACAGCTGTTAAGTCATCTGAAAAAGTAACGCAGGTACATAAGCAGACCCAAAATGTTGATGAAAATATATCACAGGAAATAGCGGAAATAATTCCGGTCAAATATGTAACACCGGCGCCAGACATAACTCCTGATATAGAAAAAAATATTGAAATAGAGAAGGAATATCAGCAGACTAAAAAAGGAAACCGGCCGGAGGATATATCTGTACATATAGAAAAGGAAATATCAAGGAAGGTTTCAGAAGAAAACAGAGTTGAGAATAAAGAAGTTGAGAATAAAAGTGCTGAGAAGACTGAAGATAGATCGGGCTATCGCAGTATCATGACAGACGACTATGACCGTTATAGCGATGATCTTGGCATAAAGGAGCTGCGTCAGGAACTGAGAAGAGTGAAGTATAACAACAAATTTGCAGCAACACTCTTCAATACCGTAGGAACACTTGTGGTAGTGGCAGCGGCAGCAATATTGGTCGCAAACCTGTGGCTCCCTATTTTGAAGGTGACCGGAACATCCATGTCACCGACGTTACAGGAGGGACAGGTGCTTATGGCATCAAAGGGGCATGACTTTAAAACAGGAGATGTCATAGCTTTTTATTACAATAACAAGATACTTGTAAAAAGAGTTATTGCGATGCCGGGTGACTGGGTCAATATATCAGAGGATGGCACGGTTTATGTAAACGATATCGCAATTGATGAACCGTATCTCAATGAAAAAGCTTTAGGAGACTGTAATATAGAGCTGCCTTATCAGGTTCCTGAATCCAAGATTTTCGTGATGGGCGATAACAGAAGCGTATCACTTGACTCAAGAAATACAGCTATAGGCTGTATCTCAGAGGAACAGGTAGTCGGAAGAGTCACATTTGCCATATGGCCATTGTCTAAAATTGGCAAAGTTGACTAAAAATATTTAGCTTTTTTTAGTAAAAAAGTAGAAAAATCAGATTTATGGTCCCGTGTGACCGCTGTGTGACCAAAAAGGTGTAATATGTTAGCTGAACGATTAAGATATTAAGCAAATGGAATTATATAACTCTATGAAAGGAGGATGCAGAATGGATAAGGATATGGAACGTCTCGGCAAAGAACGGCTTAAAAGAGTGAGAAGACGTAGACAGCTTGCTACGTTTATTATTTCAATGGCTGTTATTGTGCTGGGCATTACTGCGTACAGACTTATACAACCTGCATCTGCAGAAGATCAGAACAAGTACGAGTTCGAGGTGGATGGACAGAAGGAAACATATACCAATCTGGGGAAGCTTAAAAATCCTCCGGTGGTGAAGCTTGAAGGTGATCAGCCTGAAGTAGAATGGGATGGAAAGACATTTAATTATAAGGTTGATATGTCTTTCGCCATAGGCGAGGGTGAGTTCAAGGATGAAAGCGGAAATATAATTAAGAATTATTATATGACTTATGGACAGGATATATCTATTCCTGATGCGGTTTGTGATGGCTGGCATTCATATACAGACGAAAGCGGCAATAAGTTTTGTAATTATCGCTTTATAAAAAACAATGATGGTACATTTTCTGTATTGATTAAATTTGCTGATGATTACATACAAAGCAACACTACTGAAATTAAAGGTGGTGCGACATTTGGCGCAAGTGGCTATAGTGAAGTTAAGGACAATGGTGATGTTGTTGTTAAGATAGGCGGAGATGCTACATTAGATATAAGCAAGGAATATATCCATTGGGATAAGAACCACAGCGCTAATTATGATATTACCGTTAAAAAGTCAAATACAACAGATAATACGCTTAAGAAAGATGACAATGGCAAATATGCTGAGTATGTTGTTGATGTTTCATCTGAAAAAGGTACACCGGATGTTATTACTTTAAATGATGTGTTGGAGGCCGGCAAAATGTCTGTTGATACATCAAAGTTTACTTACACAATAACTAAAAACGGACAGCAGGTTGGTGGTGAATATACTGCTAATGTTACGGCTTCTTCGAATAATGACAATAATAATCATAAATATAATCTTACAGCAACGCTGCCTAAGCTTAATGCCGGTGAAAGCTGCCAGATAAAATACAAGTATTATTATGACACATCTCTTTGCGATAGTGGAAATGAGTCACAGGCGTCTAACAAGGTTACCGGTGAATCAATAAATAAAAAGTCTAATGAAAAGGTTATTGATACATCAAGCAGTGTTATTAAATACACGAGAGATGATCTTGATAAAACAGGTGCATACGACTCAGACAGTCAGACTGTCAAGTGGACAATCACTGTTAATAAAGAAAGAAATGATATTGTTGGGGCTGTACTGACAGATAACTGCCTTAAGGATGCAAAGAATTTTAAAATAAGCTCTGAACAGGATACCGACTGTAAAGGTGCTGAAATCCAAAAGGACAAAGAAGGCAAGATTAGCGGTATTAACTTTGTGGCTATAGATAATAAAAATGACAGTACATATGTTATTACATATGAAACATCTGTCACACCACAAAGCTATGACCAGCCTGTTAATAATCAGGTTAATTTCAATAACAAAGAGATATCGTTTAGCAAATGGGCCGGAGTAAATGTTCCGGGAACTCATAGAGATGTAAAAGTTACAAAGAACTTGACTGCCCATAATGAAGAGACTGAGAATAACAGGTATGAGCTCAGTTGGGAATCGACATTTACCATTCCTTCAACCGGAGCGGATGCAGGGGCTTGGTTTGTTGATGAACTGACAAATAATACTTCAGACAATACGGCTCATTATATGACTTATCAGCAGGTTAAAGATGTATTTGATAAGGCAATAAACATTTTTGGCGATACGATATATAATTTTAAAGTAAAATCCGGCGATCATGAGTATGATTTTTATTCTCTTAATAGCGAAACGGATGCTAAGTTTACCAGATTTTCGTTTGAGTTTAAAGATAAGTTTGTACCTTCTAATAGCAATAAAGATGGTTATAAAGTAACTTTAAAATATAAATCATATGCAGACTATTCAGCAGGTGGCGAACTCGAGTTTAAGAACAACGTAAATTTCTGGAATGTTAATGCAAATGACTCTTTTAAAACGACAAAAGATATTAAATCATCAATTGTTAAGAGTGATGGAAATAACAATACAGCAGATACATATGTAAAGACCACTGATTCAGGATATGACGGAACGCTCACATGGATTGTAATGGTTACAATGGATAAAAATGCAACCAAATATACAATCACTGATAATATGCCGGAGGGCATCAGCGTACAAAATGTTACTGTAAAGTTAAAATACAATAATTCAGACCAAGGTTTTACATACCCTACATTGGATGGCAAGAGCTATAAAGTAGAAAATTTAAATGGCAAAAATTACTATTCTGAGGGAATTAATACTTCATGTAAAAAAGATACAAGCAATGGTCGTGAGGTAATAACTACAACTGTAGAAAAGCCAAAAGATGCAGAGGTTCGTGGCTGGGGAGAAGGTTCTAAAATTTTCCTTGTTTACAAATGTAAGGCTGATAGTGCTGAAACCCTGGAGGCAGGAAAGGAGCTTGTGTACAAGAATACAGCTTCTGCTAAATCGGACAATAATGATAAGATTGGTGAATCTAGCCAGACACAGATAATATCAAAACCAAAGCAGGATAATGAAAATATTCCGGATTCAGGAGATAAAGTTATAAGCAAAAACGGAAGCTGGAATGATGATGAACATAAGTTGAATTATACTGTTCTTATAAATCCGGAGGGCAAGACATATCTGGATGGTGGTAGGCCATTAAATTTAAAAGATGTTTTGTCGTACAAAAAAATAACTTATGAAAATGCTAGGGTAAGCTGGCAGGTGGATTTGATGCCTGGTACAGTTAAGTTCAGAGAGGCTATCAAGCAGGACGATGGAACATACAAACCTGGTGAGGTGATATCTGACTGTAAATGGACATATGATTCACAGGAAGCATCAAATGAATGGGAGTATTCAAGCAAAACAATAAATGCTATTGTCCCTGATGGAAAAGCTATAATGTTGACATACACTTATAGTGTAAAGGGTGATTTGCTACAGGAGTATAATGATTCAAAACCTAAATTTAATGTATCTAATGCCGTTTCACTGGAAGGTGTTGATAATAGTAAAACAGATATTAACACTCAATTAGAGTACACTAAATCTTATTCTTCGTTTTATGTATATAAGAATAATTCGTTTATTCTTTATAAGACAGAAGAGGGAAATAACGGAAAGTTATTGCCGAATGCAGAGTTTGATGTTTACAAATATGATCCAAACAGTACAGATACTACGAAAACACCAGAAGGATATGTCTATGTTAATAAATATGTTACCGATGATAAAGGTAAGATAGAGATTGTCTTTAATAAAAATTCAATGACATATAACACACAGTATTATGTTGTTGAGACAAAGGCTCCTAGTGGCTATGTTCTTCCAGAAGAACCGGAAAAAACATATTTCTACTTTAGTTCGCTGGATAAAGATAAATATCCTGTGGCAGCTCCAAATAACAGCTTAACAGGAAAATGTCTGGCAAACAATTATGATATAGTATATATCGGTGATGAGACTATTCCAACAACAGAAATTTCTGTTGAAAAAAATTGGGTTGATTCCAATAACAAACCTATAAATAAGACAGATGGAAGTATTTATTTACAGTTACATCGGGTGGATTCATCAGGAAATGATGATAAATACGGTGATACCGTAGAAGTGACACCGGATAAAGATGGAAACTGGTCTTATAAATTCAAAGACCTTCCTACGAAAAAGACAGATAATATAGGTCATATAACAGGCGAAACCTATAAGTATTATGTTACAGAGGTTGGAATAAATCAGAACAACAGTATGTCAGGCTATGATGTTTCTTATGTATTTAAGAATACAGATGGAACAGTGATTAACAGAACTGATGCCAATGTGGCACCGGGAAAGAATATGGCTGTTGACTCAGGTACTATTGAGATTACAAATAAGCTCAATGAGTATAAGCTTCCTGAAACAGGTGGAAGCGGTAACAGATGGTTGTATATGTTAAGTGGAGTTGTGCTTATTGCGATAGCTACAATAACACTTTTCTATAAAAAACAAAAAGTATTATAAAAAAAGGAGAATGCGAAATGAAAACAATCAAACGAAGCATTGCATTAGTGCTTGCTATGATTCTTACACTTGCAATGAGTGTAACTGTATTTGCAGCACCAAACGCAGATCAAAACACATTCAGTCTTACACTTAACAAGGCTGTCAAAGGACACACTTATGAGGCTTATCAGATTTTATCTGGTGATTTATCAGCAGATAAAGCAACTCTTTCTAACATAAAGTGGGGAGAGGGCATTACAGAAGCAGGACAGACTGCTCTCGGCGGTGATGCTGCTAGTTATGCTGAAAAACTCGGTGGTTTTGGTAACAACTCTTCAGAGCTTAAAGAGCAGGCGCAGATTATTGGTGCAAACTTAGCATCAGCATCAGGCTCAGTTACAGTAACAGATCCGGATGCAAAGAATGTAATCAGCAACCTTAAGCCAGGTTACTACCTTATCAAAGATCAGGATAATTCTTTACAGGGTCAGGAATCTTACACAGAGTTCATTCTTCATATTACAGATGATGTAGTTGCAAATGTAAAGGCAGATGTTCCTTCTGTAGAGAAGAAGGTTAAGGATACAAACGACACAACAGGCGTGACAACAGATTGGCAGGATTCAGCCGATTACGATATCGGAGATGATGTTCCATTCCAGCTCACAGCTACATTAGCAAACAACATTGAAAGCTACAAGGCATACTCTCTCGAGTTTGATGATACTCTTTCAAAAGGACTTGACTACAACAATGATGCAGTAATTAAATTAGGTGAGAAGGATGTTACAGATTATTTCACACCTAGCTATGATGCAACAGCTAAGACACTTACATTTACATGTGACAATATCTTAGCATTTGGCGCTAAAAACTCAGATCAGATTGTTGTTGAGTATACAGCAAAGCTTAACGAGAATGCGGTAATCGGCGCAGCCGGAAACCCAAATAAAGTTAGTCTTAAGTTCTCTAACAACCCTAACAATGGTGGTGAGGGAGACAGAGGTACGACTCCTGAAGACAAGGTTATCGTATTTACTTACAAGTTAACTGTAAACAAGGTTGACAAAGATAATAAGCCACTTACAGGTGCAGAGTTCTCACTTTTCAAGAAAGTAAAGGTTGACGGACAAGAGGAGCTTAAGCTTGTAGAGGTTAAGAAGATTCTTTCTACTAATACAGAGGGAACAGTATTCGGATTCACAGGCTTAGATGATGGTACATACGTATTACGCGAGACAAAGACACCTGACGGATACAACTCAATCGAGGATCAGACATTTACAATTTCTGCAAAGCATGACGAGTCTAGTGATAATCCAACGCTTACAGATCTTACAGGAGATGTAGCATCTGGTTCAATTATTGATTTAGGTGTTAAGCTTGATAAGGGTGAGTTATCTACAAATGTAGTAAACAACAAGGGTTCAGTTCTTCCTTCAACTGGTGGTGCCGGACGTGTAGCAATCTACGTAATTGGTGCTATCTTAGTTATCGGTGGTGGAATTGTTCTTGTAACAAAGAAGCGTGTTAGATAATTAATATCTGACTGGCACTATTTAGTTTTAAATATTATGCTGCCACAGGTTATAAATCTGTGGCAGCTATAATAGATTTTATTTAGAGTTTATGTAACAGTAAGGAGAGCACTATGAAAAGACGTTTATCTACTATTCTTTTTGGCGTAGTGTTTATCGCAGGGTTGTCCTTACTGCTATATCCGACAGTAAGTGATTATTGGAATTCATTTCATCAGTCCAGAGCCATTGCAAGCTACGTTGATGCGGTAGACAACACGGATGAGCAAAAGCTTGATGAGATGCGAAAAGCTGCACAGGCATATAATGAGAAGCTTTTAAGTAAGCAGGATCGTTATGAAATGTCAGATCAGGATAAAGCAGAGTATGAAAGTCTTCTTGATGTATCTGGCACAGGAGTCATGGGCTATGTTGAGATTCCGTCCATCAATGTCTCATTGCCGATTTACCACGGCACAGACAATACAATACTTCAGATAGGTGTTGGCCATATTGAGGGCACATCGCTTCCGGTTGGCGGAGCAAGCACACATTGTGCTGTTTCAGGACACAGGGGACTTACGTCGTCTAAGCTATTTACGGATATTGACCAGATGGCGGAGGGGGACACATTTAAGCTGTATGTGCTTGGCGAGACACTGACCTACGAGGTTGATCAGATAAGGATTGTTTTGCCTGATGAGCTTAATGACTTAAAGATTGAGGAAGGTCAGGATTACTGTACACTTATCACATGTACACCGTATGGTGTGAATTCACACAGGCTTCTTATCAGGGGGCACAGGATTGCAAATGATGCACAGGGACTTATTGTCGAGGATGTAAAGCAGGTACAGCCGTTACATGAAGCCATAGTGCTTGGCATTCTGTTTCTGGTTTTGTATATAATAATTTGTAAGATACTTGGTAAAACGATATTGTATAGATTCAGATAGAATCAGGAAGGAGGAAAAATGCACAATAGTTTAAAAAGAGCTGTCAGTATAGCTATAGCAGCGATAACCTTGTTTTCTCTGCCATGTGGAAGCATTTTTGCAAGGACGCATATTGATATTGATAAGAAATGCTCTATAACAGTTGATATCCCTGATACATGGGAGGATTTGTATACTGTGGATTTTCCCGTAGAGCTTTACAGAGTGGCAGATGTAGATGAGAACGATGTATACACTGCAACGAAGCAGTTTGATGAGCTGGCTAAATCTATATCAGATATCAGCAGTAAAACTACCGCAGATGACTGGGAAAAGATGGCGAAGACAGCTGCGGACATTGCAGACAAAGGTTCTTTGACAGCAGATGAGGTAATAGATGTTTCAAACGGAAGGGGAAACGTCACAGGCGTTAAGACGGGACTGTATCTGGTATATGCAAAGCCGGCTGATTCGGCAAGATTTGGATACACATTTGTGCCGTATCTGGTTTCGGCTCCTAATAATGAGTTTGCTATGACAGGAAGCGGCTCAGATTCATGGATATATGATGATATCGATATCGATCTGAAGCCTGAACAGACCGGGCTTATGGGAAGCTTACAGATTAATAAGACATTAAAGACATACAATACAGCACTCGGTGAGCCGGTGTTTGCATTTGATGTTGAGGCCTACGACAGGGATGGTAATGTGGTGTTTTCAGATATCGCATCAATCAGATTTGACAGTACAGGGGCTAAGAGCGTAGTTATTGACAATATTCCGGCAGGGTCAAGGGTGATAGTAAAGGAGGTATATGCCGCTGGCAGTTATCAGGTGACCTCTTCAGACAGCATAGAGACACAGATTGTGGCCGGTGAGACCGCAGATGTTGATTTCACAAACGATTACAACGACAAATTGATTTATAGTACCGGTGTCGTAAACCATTTTGAGTATGACGGAACCGGATGGGAATGGGTGCAGAATTAATGAAAAAATTATCAGAGTCTTGTAAAAAACTTAATAGAAATCACCGTATTCTTGTATGTGCAGCCTTTGCTGCAACACTCATTGTCTGTGGTGTTTCAGTTAAACCGACACTGGCATATTTTACAACCTATGCTACGGCAAAGGGCGGTATCTCAGTAGATATCGGTCCTACAACTGATGTCAAGGAGAAGTTTAAGGACTGGAAGAAAACTATTGAGATTGAGAATACAGGAAAAGCAGACTGTTTTGTCAGGGTAAAGGTAATTGCAGCAAGCCAGTTTGATATACAGGCATCAGGCTCAAACTGGAGCCTTTCAGATGATGGCTACTGGTATTACAGTCAGGTAGTGCCGGTTGGTGGTAAAACCGAGCCGATTGTTGCAGCTATCACAGTAAGTGAAAAGGTAAAGACCAGCTTCAATGTAGTTGTGGTTCAGGAGTGTGCTCCTGTCACATATGATGAGAATGGCAATCCGTGTGTCGCACCTGATGCAAAATGGGATGCGACAGCACAATATGATAAAGAGGAGGGCGAAGAGTAATGAAGAGAAAACTTCCAATTATACTTGTAGCATCCTCTGCGATAATGCTTGCAGCATCGACGATTGGATCTACAAAAGCGACTCTTACATATATGAGTGATAATTATCTGGCTCAGATTGACATCAAATCCATCGGTGTCACTTTAACTGAGAATGGCAATGATGTGAGCTGGCGTGATTATAAGCATAAGGATGATGACTGGAGCGAGGCAACAGGAGTGCTGCTTGGAGATATGCTAAAGAATGCCGGAGATGAAAAACTGATTCTCGACAAAAAGTACGATGAGAAGCTTGCTGTCAAAAACAGCGGCTCGATAGATGAGTATGTGAGAGTGACTGTGCAGCATTACTGGGCAGATAAGGAGACAGGTGATAAGCTTTCAAAACTTGATCCATCAAAGATACAGATTGACTTTACAAACGATGGCTGGACAGAGGATAAGAGTGCTGAGACTACAGAGCGAAATGTATTTTACTACAATACTATTTTAAAAAAAGGTCAGACATCCACTGATTTTACAGACAAAATCAGTATATCCGGCGATATTGCAGCCATTGTGGGTCAGACATCACAGACTGATGATAACGGACTTACAACCATCACTACTACCTATGAATATGATGGTGCGCAATTTGTGCTGGAGGCAACTGTTGATGCAGTACAGACACACAATGCAAAGGACGCAATTAAGAGTGCGTGGGGTGTTGATGTAAATATATCAGATGACGGGGCACTTAGCTTAGAGTAAAGGAGGACAATATGAAAAAATTTATCGCATTATTATCATGCATGTTGTTTATCCTTGGTTCGATAGGCACTGTATTTGCAGATGAGAATACTACTACAGCCGGCTCATGTGAGTTTACCGGCAAGGAAATGGTCAGTTCGTTCGATTCAAATAAAATAGCAGCCTCTGTCTCACAGATGGAGCCGGGAGATTCTGTCACATTTTCCGTTGATATAAAGAATAACAGCAGTATTTCGACGAAATGGTATATGTCCAATGATGTATTAAAGAGTCTTGAGGATACACAGGCTGTGGCTGAAAATGGTGGATACTCATATATTCTTACTTTCGTAGGACCAGATGGAAAAGAGGACACTATATACAGCAGCACCAGCGTAGGTGGAGAGAAGGAGGCAACAGCCGGAAAAGGACTCAATGAGGCTACAAACTCTCTGGATAAGTTCTTTTATTTAAAGACATTAGAGCCTGGAGAGGGAGGCTGTGTGAAGCTTTTAGTAGGGCTTGACGGAGAGAGTCAGGGTAATATATATCAGGATACACTCGCAAAGCTTATGATGAACTTTGCGGTAGAGGATAACTCTGATCCAACTTTATCAAATCCACCTACATTTACAACTACAACAAGCAAGGTAAAGACCGGAGATATCTGGTCAATAGCGTCAGCTGTAGTGTTTGTGATTGGTATTATTTTGATGATACTGGCTTTCGTAAGTGACAGAAAGGGGGCTAAGCAAAATGAAAAGATTGCTTAAATATTTTCTTGCAGCTCTTGTTGTCATAACCGGTGTTTTCTCACAGACAGCAGATGCAAAGGCATTTTCATATACGTACACTGTTTCCTTCTCAGCCGGAGGTCAGGGAAGCATAAACGGTGGTGTGCAGGTACGAAAGGCATCAGGCAATGAGGCTTCGGTTTCTGTTTCTGCTAAAGGAGACAAAATAATTGTCACAGGTCTTGAATATGGAGATGTCATCAGCTGTGATGCACAGGGCAGTGTGGCACTTAATGAAAACAGCAAGTACTACGTAAAGGGAATCAGATTAAGCGGCCGTGACAATAATACGGTTGCACAGTCGGCTTTTCTCGTATCGGGAGATCAGGACTATGTTGTTGCATACGGCATACCGGGCGAGCTTGCTGAGTATACAGTCAACTATGTGGATACAGATGGCAATAAGCTTGCTGAAAGCCGTACCTATTATGGTAATGTGGGCGATGAGCCGGTTATAGCATATCTGTATATAGATGGATATATTCCGGACAGCTATAATCAGACAGGAAAGCTGTCGTCAAATGCATCAGAAAACGTGTTCAACTTTGTATATTCAAGGGCTGCATCAAGCATGGCTGCTGCCGGAAATGGAGCAAATGACAATACTGCGGCAGGCGGCAATCAGGCAGCCGCAGGAGCTGCAAATACAGCCGGGGCAGCCAATGCAGCGGGCAATGCCGCAGGAGTGGCAAATAACGGAGCTGCAGATGGAGCAAATGCCGCAAACACAATAGTGCCTGACGGACAGAATGATCCGCAGGATGGAATCCAGGCACCGCAGGCACAGCCAAATACTGATATAGCAGATGAGCAGGTACCGCAGGCGGCAAACGACAATAAGCATGATATAGCAGATGAGCAGGTACCGCTTGCCACCATGATCAGTGAGAGTGGAATGGCCGTTCCGCTGACTATTGGTGCGCTTGGGATAGTTGCAATTCTTGCAATTATGATATTTGTCATAGTAAAGAATGTTAAGTCTGTCCGTGTTCAAAAAAATAGTATGAAACATAAGGGAAAAGATAATAAAAATTAGTTGATATTTGCTGAAATTATGGTATTATTAATGTGTGCGCTTGTATAAGGGCACACATTAATCAAGTATATGGATGGTTTTTTTACCATACCAGAAATAAAGTTTAGGAGGAATTGCAAAATGGCAAACAAGTGGGTATATACCTTCAAAGAGGGTAACATGACCATGCGTAATCTTCTCGGTGGTAAGGGTGCTAACCTCGCTGAGATGACAGAGATTGGACTTCCTGTACCACAGGGCTTCACAATCACTACTGAGGCTTGTACACAGTACTACGAGGATGGACGTAAGATCAATGATGAGATTATGGCTCAGACTATGGAAGGTGTAAAATGGATGGAAGAGGTTAACGGAAAGAAATTCGGTGACCTTAAGAATCCTCTTCTCGTATCTGTTCGTTCAGGTGCCAGAGCTTCAATGCCGGGTATGATGGATACAATCCTTAACCTTGGTCTTAATGATGATGTTGTTGCAGCTATGATCGCTGGTAACCCAGATCCAGCATTCGAGCGTTTCGTATATGATTCATACAGACGTTTCATTCAGATGTTCTCAGACGTTGTTATGGAAGTAGGAAAGAAGTACTTCGAGCAGCTCATCGACAAGATGAAAGAGGACAGAGGTGTTAAATTTGACGTAGACCTTACAGCAGCTGACCTCAAAGAGTTAGCAGAGCAGTTCAAGGCTGAGTACAAGAATCAGTTAGGATCAGATTTCCCTTCAGATCCTGTAGAGCAGTTAAAGCTTGCTATCGAGGCTGTATTCCGTTCATGGGACAACCCACGTGCAAATGTTTATAGAAGAGATAACGATATCCCTTATTCATGGGGAACAGCTGTTAACGTAATGCCAATGGTATTCGGTAACTTAAATAACGAGTCAGGTACAGGTGTTGCATTCACACGTGATCCTGCAACTGGTGAGAACAAGCTTATGGGTGAGTTCCTTATCAATGCACAGGGTGAGGACGTTGTTGCCGGTGTTCGTACTCCAATGCCAATCGCTCAGATGGAGCAGGAGTTCCCAGAGGCATACGCTGAGTTCCTTAAGGTTTGTGAGACTCTTGAGAATCACTACCATGATATGCAGGATATGGAGTTCACAGTTGAGAACAAGAAGCTCTATATGCTTCAGTGCCGTAATGGTAAGAGAACAGCTCCAGCTGCTCTTAAGATCGCTTGCGATTTAGTAGATGAGGGACATAAGACACCAGCTGAGGCTGTTGCAATGATCGACCCTCGTAACCTTGATACATTATTACATCCACAGTTCGATGCTGCTGCACTTAAGGCTGCAACTCCACTTGGAAAGGGTCTTGGAGCATCTCCGGGAGCTGCTTGTGGTAAGGTTGTATTCACAGCTGACGATGCTGAGGCATGGGCTGAAAGAGGAGAGAAAGTCGTACTTGTACGTCTTGAGACATCTCCAGAGGACATCACAGGAATGAAGGCTGCTCAGGGTATCCTTACAGTTCGTGGTGGTATGACATCTCACGCAGCCGTAGTTGCACGTGGTATGGGAACATGCTGTGTATCTGGTTGTGGTGATATCAATATGGACGAGGAGAACAAGAAGTTCACACTTGCAGGACAGACATTCACAGAGGGATCTGAGATTTCTATCGATGGTACAACAGGTAACATCTACGCTGGAATCATCCCAACAGTTGATGCTTCAATCGCTGGTGAGTTCGGACGTGTTATGGCATGGGCTGATGAGTTCAGAAGACTTAAGGTTCGTACAAATGCAGATACTCCTGCAGATGCTAAGAAGGCTCGTGAGCTTGGTGCAGAGGGAATCGGACTTTGCCGTACAGAGCATATGTTCTTCGATCCAGAGAGAATCGCTGCATTCCGTGAGATGATCTGCTCTGATACAGTAGAGGAGAGAGAGACAGCTCTTAACAAGATTCTTCCATATCAGCAGGGAGATTTCGAGAAATTATACGAGGCTCTTGAGGGATGTCCAGTAACAATCCGTTTCCTTGATCCACCTCTTCATGAGTTCGTTCCTACAGAGGAGGCTGACATCGAGAAGCTTGCAAAGGCTAAGAATAAGTCAGTAGAGGAAATCAAAGCTATCTGTGAGTCACTCCATGAGTTCAACCCAATGATGGGTCATAGAGGATGCCGTCTTGCAGTTACATATCCTGAGATTGCTAAGATGCAGACAAAGGCTGTTATCCGTGCAGCTATCAATGTAAAGAAAGCTCATCCAGACTGGGATATCGAGCCTGAGATCATGATCCCATTAGTATGTGAGATCAAAGAGCTTAAGTTCGTTAAGAAGATTGTAGTTGAGACAGCTGACGCTGAGATCGCTGCTGCAAATGCTGACATCAAGTACCATGTTGGTACAATGATCGAGATCCCAAGAGCTGCTCTTACAGCTGATGAGATCGCTACAGAGGCTGATTTCTTCTGCTTCGGTACAAACGACCTTACACAGATGACATTCGGATTCTCTCGTGATGATGCAGGTAAGTTCCTTAACGCTTACTATGACAACAAGATCTTTGAGAACGATCCATTTGCTAAGCTTGACCAGACAGGTGTTGGTAAATTAATGGAGACAGCTATTAAGCTTGGAAAGCCAGTTAATCCTAACCTTCACGTTGGTATCTGTGGAGAGCACGGTGGAGATCCTTCATCAGTTGAGTTCTGCCACAAGATTGGACTTGACTATGTTTCATGTTCACCATTCCGTGTACCAATCGCTCGTCTTGCTGCAGCACAGGCTGCTATCGCAGAGCAGGCAAAATAGACAAAGGTTCTAATTTAAAAGTCTATATATAAGATTTTGCAAGGGAAAGTATTTAATACTTTCCCTTGTTTTTTATTGCCAATCTGCATTTCACACCATAAAAACTACATTTCGCGCCGAGAGTATAGATTTTAGGCACTATATGTTGTATAATTAGTACTAGAAATACAAGTATATGTGATATGAATAGAGAACGAAGCACAGATACGATGTAGGTACTAAGGTATGGAGAGAACACATTTATGATTATAAAAACGAAGAACATCCGTACAATTGTGATAACCTGTGCATTGCTAGGTATCATAATATTCAGCATTCACAGCTACAATGTATATATGAGAGTCCAGAGAGGAAAAACATCATGCAGATAGAAGATAAAGATAATAGATAGAAGATAATAGGATATAGAAGATTATCAATAAAAAAAGCTATGAGAGCCCGGTTAAAGGCTTTCATAGCTTTTATTTTTATGAGTGAGCACGAAGCTGTTCATTGACATATGTCTGGATATAATAATTATCCTCAGGCATCTGGCAGCCGACGATATATGTTCCCTCATTATTTGAGCAGCGGATTACATATCCCTCCAATACTGAGTGGTCAGCAAGCGCAAAGTCCTCTATCGAGATAGTGACCTTCGCTCCTTTATGATCCACGAAATAAGGATCCTTTGTAAAAAATGCAAAGCCGTTTGCACTTATATTGTCAAGAGTTCCTTTGAATGTGGTGTCGGTTCCTTTAAGCTTGATAGTGCAATTGTTTGATAAATCCATGCGAGGATATTTCCTACGGTTCAAGATTTCAGGCTGTGTATTGACTGTTATCACAAGTTCATCTGTGATTGTGAGATCCTTCCAGCAGTACATTACATTGCCAACTGTAACATACAGATTGCAAGGTCTGGATGAGTCTACAGATAAGCCGCCTGATACAAGCTTAAGACTGTTTTCGCCAACAGCCTTTACTTCGCAATGGAACTCGTTGCCGGTCTGTACATCTGTCAGGATCACTTTGGCCTTCATACCCGGGCGGATATCATCAAGTCCCATAAATCCACCAACTCCGAGCTCGTGCATGAGAGATTGGATAACAGTCTCGATATTATTGATATTTGTTGCACTTTCATCATATTTACTGAGCATCTTGCGGCTTATCGCGTCAGAGGCATCGATACATGAGGTCATGGTTTCTACGATGTCAGATACCTTTTCCATATTGTCGACAAGCTGCTGGTTAGATGTTTCAACCTCCTGCATTGCGGTGTCGATTTCACGGATATGGCTTCCAAGCTTATGGGAATCCTTTGTAATCTTCTCTACATTTTCACCGGTCTGCATTACCTTCTCAAGAGTGAGCTGGATGAGACGGAGCGTTTCTTCAATGGATGAGGTCATCTTTCCGGAAATCTCGTCAAGCCGTGAGAGCGCCTCACTGATCTGACCGGATGAATTTCTTGTCTCAGTGCTTAAAGTACGGATTTGTTCGGCAACAACAGCAAAGCCCTTACCTGCTTCGCCTGCACGCGCAGCCTCGATAGAAGCGTTAAGAGCGAGGAGATTTGTCTGGTTTGAAATATTATCAATTGTTCCGGTTTCATTTTTAACCATCTCAAATTCATCTCTGAATGTAGTCAGGATGCTTTCAACCTCTGTAGAAAGCTCTGACATGGTTTTTACTGTCTGGGCAAGACCTTCAAGGTCCTCAGAGCTGACCTTTTCATGCTTGCCTGATTCAGTTGTCAGGGAAACCATATCATTTATCATGGCTGCAACATTCTCAACCTGTGAGCTTATATCGGTAGTCATTTCCTGGGAAGAAGCAGTGTGGGACTGAAGCTGCTTGTTATTTCCGGTAAGCTTATTCATTCCCTCAACGACAACATCTGAGCCATGCTTGTTTTCAGAAGCAAGCTCACGGACCACGGTTATACCGTCCATTATAGTGTTGCAAGCGGTTTTAACCTGCTCAACTGTCGTGACAACACGGTTTAAATCAGACTTTATGCTTTCGGTGAGTGCAGCATCTGACTCAGTCAGGTGGCGCACCGACATGATATAGCCTATGTAACAAAGCAAAAGACATGCTATCTGAAGCTGAAAGTTTTTATGGTCTATAGCAGTGTTCTGACCCAGCACAAATATGTGAAATGCAATACTTGCAATAAGGCTTAGCATATTTGCAACAGCGCAGTAAATCATGAATTTTTCATCCTTAAATATTACAATAAGGCTGATTATCGGAAGTATGTAGGTAAATGCAATCGGTGAGGTTGTCGTACACAAAAGAAATACGTAAAAAATACCATATCCGATGACAAATGCAAGCCTGTAATGATCATTATCCTTCCCCTTCTTTTTTAGAAGTATGTCACCACACACGAAAGGCAGCCAGCATAAAATAACAAAAATGATATAATTACTGACAGAATAAGCGCCATTTACTGTGTCGGTACCATAATTTGCGGTCAGCAATATAGCAAAAACAAGCCATAATCTGCGGGCCTTGATATTCGCCTTTGCTTTAAAAATTTTTTCATCGTAACCCATATGAATTCTCCTGATTTGAAATAATATAACTCTATTTTACTATCATAGTACTATAATTACAAGGCATGCTTAAGAATTTGAATGTATTTTGAAGTATAATTATGGTATTGTTTCTAAGTCTAAACTTTAATTGTTTTTTGCCTGTCAATCCGATATACTAAAATTAACTATATACTTACAGGAGGGCATAAAGCATGAACATACTTCTGATTAACGGAAGTCCAAAAGGCAAACGAAGCAATTCGTTAAGGCTTGCAAACAGCTTTATAGAAGGCTTCAAAGAAGGATATAAGAGCAAAAATGAAGCTGTATCCATTGATGAAATGCATGTAGCCTCAATGAATGTAGGAGCGTGTAAGGGCTGCTTTGCATGCTGGCAGAAGACACCGGGGGTGTGCTGCATAAATGACGATATGCAGACTGTTATTGGGAAAATGCTTGAAGCGGATATTGTTGTGTGGTCGTTTCCTCTGTACTATTTTAGTGTGCCGGGAATACTAAAGAACGTGATTGACAGGCAGCTTCCCATGAGCCTGCCGTTTATGAGTACAAAGGATGACGGATACGGAAGCGGCAGCCATGATTGCAGATATGACATGGAAGGCAAAAGGCATGTGCTAATCTCTACCTGTGGCTTTTATTCTGCAGAGGGAAATTATGACAGTGTACTTCGGATGTTTGACCATTTCCTTGGAAAAGGGCATTATACAACCATATTTTGTGGTCAGGGGGAGCTGTTTCGTGTAAAAGAGCTGTCAAAGAGGACTGACGAATATCTGGCTACGGTAAAAAGTGCCGGGGCAGAATATGCCATCACAGGAAAAATATCTGAAAAAACAGAAGTGACGCTCCATACTCTTTTATATCCAAGGGATGTATTTGAAAGTATGGCGGATGCCAGCTGGGGAATCAGCAGGACAACAGGAGAAAAGGAAGCGGATGACCTTGTTTTCACCAGACAGATGGCTGCATTATACAATAAGGATACCTATGACGGAAAGGAACGCGTGCTTGAGATATGCTATACCGATTTGAAGCATACATATCAGATAAAGCTTGATGATAAAGGTAGTGAGGTGATTACTGACCAAAGCCTTGCCGCGACTACACGCATAGATACGCCTTTTACGGTATGGTCGGCTATTTCCCGAGGCGAGATAGGTGGCGCAGAGGCATTGGGAAAGCAGATGTATACGGTGACAGGTGATTTTTCCTTGATGGTAAACTGGGATAAATTTTTTGGAAGTACATCGGCAGTCAAAGAGGCAGAAAAAACATCACAAGGTGTGGAGGTACAGAAAAATCCATCCATGATGACAATGCTCATACCATGGATTACATTTTGGATAGCAGTTTCTGTCAATACTGAAAAGGGTTCTGTGATTGCTCTTTTGGTGGCATCCGCTATACCTTTTATTATGAGAAAACATAAATTTGTAATATGGGATCAGCTCTCAATTGTTGCTGTTGCTATACTTTCTGCGATTGCAAGCCTGACAGGAGCAGGTGACATATCAACAGATATCGGATATCTGGTGTTTGGGCTGTTCTGGCTAGTTTCATGCCTGACAAAGGAGCCTTTATGCGCAGCATATGTGAAATACAATTATGGCGGTGAAGCCGCACATAAAAATCCTCTTTTTATGAAAACGAATTATATCCTTGCGGCAGCATGGGGAGTATTATACGTGTTGACAGCTGTATGGACCTTTCTGCTGAAAAAGGCAGGCGTTGGAGCCACACTTATTGTTGTAAACAATCTGATGCCTGTATTGATGGGCATATTTACCGGATGGTTTGAAAAATGGTATCCTGCAAGGCTCGCAAGAGGCTCAAAAAAGCAGTAATTCGTAAGATTTTTTTAATATTTTATGTATTCTATTTACTTTAGGTGGATAGAAGAGTACTCTTTAGAAAACGTACTCATAGTAGTGCTTATAAATAAAGAAAGAGGTATATCATAATGAAGAAAAAACTGATTACAATTGTAATAGGAGCTATGCTTTGCGCCGGCTTGTTTACAGGCTGCGGACAGAGCGATACAAAGCAGGATAAGGCAGCAGGCACCGAAAGTGCAAAGCAGGCTGATACCAAGGATGAAGGTGAAAAGGGCTCACAGGAAGAGAAGGAGCTTACAGGAACAATCGATGACATAAAGGACTTCATGTTTGTAGTGACTGATGATAAGGATACACCATACAGCTTTACCTTCGATGAGAAGCCTGACGGACTCGAGAGTGTCGCAAGCGGAGATAAGGTGACTGTTAAGTATACAGGTACTATTTCAGAGGTAGATCCGTTTGAGGGAAAGATAATATCTGTTGAGAAGGCAGAATAAGGACAATAAGCAGGGAAGGATAGGTGCTTTGTGAAAGGGCAAAAGGCATATGGAGTTTTAGTTTATTTATTTTTTCTGTTTCTGATATGCACCTCAGGTATGGCAACATTGTCATAGCTGATAGGTGCATTTTCTTTATCTGTGTCCTCGTGACTTTCGGTGCTTTTTACGTGCACCTCAGGTATTGCCACGTTGTCAAAAGTTAAATCGTAATTATGTTTTTCTTTTTCGTCTCTGTTTTTAAATATTTTTTTCAGTTTTTCAAACATATTTTTCTCCGGTTGTTTTACAGTAAGTTTATAAAGAATGTGATTACAAGGCTGTTCAAAAAGTCAGCAAACAGGCTCCCGACAAGCGGTATGAGCAGATATGCCTTGATGGATGGCACATATTGGTCGCAGACAGCCTGCATATTTGCCATGGCATTTGGGGTGGCTCCGGTTCCGAAGCCGCAGGTGCCTGACACAAGTATGGCTGCATCGTAGTCGCGCCCCATGATGTTGAACTCGATAACATACGTGAATATGATTATGAGAAGCACCTGTGCTGCAAGCAGTATGACGAGTGGGAGAGCGAGTGATGCAAGCTCCCAGAGTCTTAGTGTGATCATTGCCATGCCTAGGAATAGAGAGAGGCTTATACCTCCCAGGTCATTTATCTCTCCCATATGGATAGTGGCGATTCCTGTGTACTCACATATGTTTCGCATGAGTGCGGCTGCAAGCATCGCTCCTATATATATCGGGAAGGTGAGCCCTGTCTTTGTGAGCAGCATTGTAAAGATGGTTCCGACACCTATTGCCAGGATAAGCTGGAATACGGCATCAGCATACATATTTGTGTGGCGCTCATGCTTTTTCTCATCCTCCACCAGCAGGCTGTCATCCTCGTTTGCTGTTGTATTAAGAAGGCTATGCTTTTCAATCAGTCTTTTTCCAAGAGGTCCGCCTATCAGGCTTCCAAAGATGAGACCGAAGGTAGCTGCGGCTGTACAGATGGTCGTGGCCCCCTTTATGTTTAAGTCCTCAAGCACCGGGCCAAAAGCTCCTGCGGTGCCGTGTCCGCCAACCATAGGAATAGAGCCGGTGCACATGCCGATTAGCGGATTCAGGTTTAAGAGCTTTGCAAGCCCCACGGCGGTTAGGTTTTGTAATATGATAAGCGCTATTACCAGTCCCAGGAATACGATGAGCGATTTGCCTCCGCTTTTTAATACCTTGAGATTTGCCTGAAAGCCTACAGATGTAAAGAAGAATACCATGCAGACCTCGCGCAGTGTGTCATCAAAGGAAAATTCTGCGATTCCTGTGACATAGCATATGCATGTCATGATGGCAAAAATCAGTCCGCCTATGACAGGCGCCGGAATACAGAATTTCTGAAGAAAATATATTTTCTTTTTTAAATAGTTTCCAAGTAGTAGTACAAGCACTGCAACGGCCAGTGTCTGGTACATGTCAAGTTGTATTTTCATGTGTTACCTTTCAATTTTAATTTATTATATTCTTGTTATTTTCTTCTTGAATTTTGAATATTATATATTGAACTAAAAATTAATTCGCGAATTAATTTGCGCTATATCCACAGTCTTCATAATACCTTTTCGCTCCTTTGTGGAATGGGATAGGTATATCGCCTGTTGCAAAGTCATATGTCAGCTCAAGCTTAAGAGAGTTGGAGTAGGAGAGCTCATTTTCTTTTTCAAACAGGAGCGATGTAAGCTGTTCAATTGTATCGTCGGATACATCAGACTTTGTGATAAGCACAGATTTTACACCTATAGTGCTTATATCTGTGGTCTGGCCTGTGTATGTGCCGGCAGGTATGACCTCACTTGTGTAGGCAGAGCTGCTTTCAAGCATCTTGCTTATCACAGTATCAGTCAGCGGGATAAGCCTTATGTCGCATTCCTTTGAGAGCTCATCTATGACAGTGGTGGTGAGTCCGGCAGTGCAGAAGAAGGCATCTATATCACCGGCTTTTAGCTCTTTTGTGGCCTCGATATAGTCCAGGTTTTTGGTGGCAACAAGGGATGATGGCATACCGGCGAACTCAAGAATCTGCGAGGCATTTCGCTCGGTACCGGATTCCTTAGCTCCGATGCTTACAGTGTGTCCGGACAGGTCGTCAAGAGTCTGTATGTCTGAATCAGCGCGGACCACAAGCTGACAGGTCTCGGTGTAAAGCCCTGCTATAGCCCTTAAATCTTCATTTGTCTTGTAGGCGTCGGCTATCAGGTCTGCCTGTGCGATGCCTATCTCTATATAGCCATCGGATAAAAGCCTTATATTGGCATTAGAGCCTGCTGTGGTACGGACCTTGCAGGTAAAGTCATAGCCCTGTTCATTGGCAAGCTCCGTAAATGTATTTGCAAATGAATAGTACATTCCACCGATATCGGCTGCTCCGAAGCGTATTGTGCTGCCGGAGTTGGTGCAGCCTGTCAGGGCGAAGAGTACTATGCAAAGCATGATACTGATTTTTTTCTTCATGTTTTGTCTTTGTCCTTTCACTTTTTCATAATTGCTATGAGTATTTTACAAAAAATTTTCTAATATGAAAAGATTTAATTTAAATTTTTCTTAAATTCCATGGACTTGTGATTGGAAAAATAATATAATAAATTGGTTGTAGAAAATATTTTAAAGGAAGGAAATTTTTTTATGGAAATCTTTGACATTATCAAGTCTGTTATATTCGGAATTGTGGAGGGCATTACAGAGTGGCTGCCTATCAGCAGCACCGGCCACATGATTCTTTTGAATGAGATTTTACCACTTAGAATAGGAAAGAACCCGGACGATTTTTACAGTATGTTTGAGGTGGTTATCCAGCTTGGAGCCATTTTGGCGGTTGTTGTTTTGTTTTGGAGCCAGATCTGGCCATTCGGCAGGAAGAATAACAAAGCTCCTCTTGCAAAGACAGGTATCGGTGCATGGGTCAAGACTGATATCTTCGTGCTGTGGTTTCATATTCTTGTTTCAACTGTTCCGGCAGCTATTATCGGAATTCTTTTTGATGATGTATTCGAGAGACTGTTTTACAATTTCCAGACAGTAGCTATCATGCTTATACTCTTTGGTATCGCTTTTATTGTGATTGAGACCAGACATAATGGCAAGTCTGCCAAGATTAATTCACTTGTCGACATAAGCTACACGACTGCGCTTATGATTGGATTTTTCCAGCTTATTGCAGCTGTTTTTCCGGGTACATCACGTTCAGGCGCTACTATTGTCGGAGCTCTCTTAATTGGTGTTTCAAGGACTGTTGCCGCTGAGTATACATTTTTCCTTGCTATTCCGGTTATGTTTGGTGCGAGTCTTCTGAAGCTTGTTAAATTTGGATTTCATTTTACAGGGGAAGAGGCTGCTATTCTGATTATCGGCATGATTGTGGCATTTGTCGTTTCACTTATTGTTATCAAATTCCTGATGGGCTACATAAAGAAGCATAACTTTATTGTGTTTGGATGGTACCGTATAGTTCTTGGTGCGATTGTGCTGCTTTGTGGTATCGCAGGGCTTCTCTAAATACATTTTGACGCAATTTTGCAGGAAGAGGGTTTAAGACATGCATGATGAATTGACAGCAAATGATATAAAGAAAATGGAGGACGAGATAGAGTACAGAAAGCTCGTTGTCAGAAAGAAGGCTCTTGATGACGTAAAGGTGGCGAGAGCTCAGGGTGACTTGAGCGAGAACTTCGAGTACAAGGCCGCCAAGCAGTTTAAGAACCAGAACGAGAGCCGTATCAGATACCTTGAGAAGATGATTAAGACTGCCGTTGTCATATCCGATGAGTCAAAGGATGATGAGGTGGGTATGTTCAATACGGTTGACGTGTATTTTGAGGATGATGATGAGACTGAGACATACAAGATTGTCACAACCGTAAGGGGCAATTCCTTAAAGAATCTGATAAGCAAGGAGTCACCGCTTGGTGCAGCTATATTCGGGCACAAGGTGGGTGACAGGTGTGAGGTAAAGGTAAATGATGACTACTCATACTTTGTTAAGATAATGAAAATACAAAATACTGTCGACGACGGTAGTGATGATTTGCGTAAATTTTAATCTGGGTTTAATTTTTGAGTCTTATAGGGATTCCAAAAAGATTAATATGTTTATGACTATATAATGTTTAATGTCAGAAATGGGGAGATTTATATGATTAAATTAAAAACTTTTGGCAGCTTTACGGTGGGAAATGACATAACCTCTGTCCAGGAAGGGGCATGGAGGTCTGAGAAGCTTGAAAAGCTGTTTGTATATCTGGCGATGAACAGAAACAGGGGTGTCTGTATAGAGGATATTTCAGAGGCTATATGGCAGGTTGAGGAAGAAACCGATAATCCGGTAGGAGCCCTTAAGAATCTGGCATACAGGCTCAGAAAGGCTCTAAGAGATGCCTCCTTTGACGAGGAGTGCATAGTCTCTGTTAGAGGCGGCTTGTACAAATGGAATGATGATGTGGAAGTAACCATTGATGTCGAAGAGTTTGACAGATATATAAATGAGGCGGAGATGGCATTTTGCAGGAGCAAGGAGACCGCTATTGAAAGCTATGAGAAGGCCATAGCTCTTTATCATGGTGATTTCCTGCCTCTTAGGACAGATACACACTGGTTTATGACGCTCAATGCATTTTACCATTCAAGATACGTGAATACAGTAAAGGCTCTGGCAAAGCTGTATATTGATACAGGCTGCTATGAGAAGCTTGAGCAGCTGTGCATCAGGGCGATTGTATATGAGCGCTCGGATGAGCAGATATACTCATATCTTATTATGGCACGCATGCGTACCAAAAAGGTACAGATGGCTTTTGATACTTATGAGACTGCCAAGGCTATTATGGACAAGGATCTTGGCGTTAGAAAGACTGTCATGCTCAACAAGGTGTATGAGGAGCTTTTATCTGTCACAAAGGGTGCTTCAAGCTACAATATAGATGAAGTGAAGGACGATATCAGTGAGGAGAGCATGAATGGTGTTTTCATGTGCGGATATCCTGTGTTCAAGGAAATCTATCAGCTGGAGGTCAGAAAGAGTGCACGTTCTACGATTCCGGAGAGTCTGGTGCTTGTCACTGTTGTGCCAATGTATAGCAGTCAGCCGGATAAGAATCATAGTCAGATGAAGGATTCCATGCATACACTTGAAAGAGCACTTAGAAAGTGCCTGCGTGTGGGTGATGTGGCAGCAAAGTACAGTGATTCACAGTACATTGTGCTTTTGTCGAAGTGCTCATGCGATACAGCCTCCGATGTCATGAAGCGTATTATCGATAGGTTCAATCATACGTGTGACACACATAGTAATATGACGATAAAATTTGATATTGAGCCGGTAAGCTGCTACAGCAGTTTTGTGAGTGACAAATGATATTTTCTGATATAGAGGTGTTTTCATGAGGAGACTTATTAACATTATTTCCAGTGTAATTTTATTAATTCTTATTTTAATTATTGCTGTAATATTTATCCCCAAGCTGTTTAGTATCGAGCCGATGGTAGTTGTAAGCGGAAGCATGGAGCCTTCTTACATGAAGGGGAGCCTATTGTATGTAAAGGAGGGCGTCGGAGGGATAGAGACAGGTGATGCCATTACCTTTTACAGAAATGGCGAGCTTGTGACTCACAGGGTAGTTGAAATAAATACAGATGAAAAGACCTACACTACAAAGGGAGATGCCAATCAGGTGAATGATGTACAGCCGGTTGCATGGTCTGATGTGATCGGAGTGCCTGTGTTTGATGTCCCGGTGCTTGGTTATCCTGCTTCTTTTTTAGGAACCTCGCAAGGTAAATTTGTATTCATTGTATTGTTGATTATTTTTACCGGTATTACAGTACTGACTGATAAAAAAATGGAGAAAACAAATGGTTAAGAAAGTAATTAGATTTATAGTTCTGATAATTGGTCTGTCTTTTGTGGCTTATTCGGGTTATCATCTGTTTAAGATTTATTCTGACTATAATACCTCGGATAAGACATATGAGAAGCTTCAGGATGAGTATGCAGTGGACGATTCAAAGAAGGATGATGACAGCACGAAAGGCAGTGAAGCACAGTCGCCGTGGTATGATGATATAGATATTGATTTCGCCGGTCTAAGGAGCGAAAACCCTGATGTGGTTGGCTGGATTTATTTTGAGAATGAGGATATCAGCTACCCTGTCATGTATTCGGGGGATAACAGCTATTACCTCAGAAAGACCTTTAAGAGAGAGCATGCCACTGCAGGCTCCATCTTCCTTGAGGGTTCAAACAAGACTGATTTCAGCGACTGCCATACAATCATTTATGGACACAATATGAAAAACCTGTCGATGTTTGGAAAGCTTAAGTACTATAACCGTGATGAGAATTACTATGACAGCCATCAGTATTTCCAGATACTTGTCGATGGAAAAAAGTATAGGTACCAGATTTTCTCATATGAAACGGTAAGTGATGACAGTGATGAGTATACTGTGGGCTTTGAGCCTGACGAGACATTTGGCAAATTCGTACAGAGGATGGCTGCCTCATCAATGAAGGATACAGGCATAGTCCCGACAAAGGATGACAAGGTTGTGACTCTTTCAACCTGCTCCACAAGCAGTGAGACATACAGGTTTGTGGTACATGGTATGAGAGTTGATGAGCATTGATAATGAAAAAAGGTGTATAATATGAAAAAAGAAGATGAATTACTTAAAGAGCTTACCGATATGGTAAAGGAAACAAAGAAGGGGCAGATTAAGTGGAAGCTTTCCTGTCAGACTACAGAGTACAATGATGAGGCCGTAAAGCCGACAGTTACAGAGGATGGCATCACCTGGACTGTTGATGAGTGCTACGTGTCATATGAGTGTACCTATAAGGGCAGTGATTTTGTGATGATTACATATGAGATGATTCATACTGCCGGTGATAAAAGACAGACAACCAACCTTGTTTTTTTACCGCCGCTTGGCATCAGATACTTTGATATCAGCACACTGCTTCCATACTCGGTGCCGGCATCTAATATTCTCACATACGAGATTCACACGCTGTGGCTGTTGCTGCTTGAGATGTATAAGAGCGACAACACAAGCGTAGAGCTTGACGCGAGTTCCAGGGAGCTTATGATTGAAGAATAGAGGGGTATGATATATGTATGCAGTGATTACAGGAGCAAGCTCAGGAATAGGTGAGCAGTTTGCAAAGAGACTTGCGAAGGAGGGGTATGACCTGATTCTTGTTGCCAGAAGGCGGGAGAGGCTTACAGCTCTTTCTGATAAGCTTAAAGCCACGCATAAGGAGCTTGAGTGCGATATTTTTACCGCGGATCTGATGCAGCTTGATGAGTGTCAGAGACTTTCGGACTATCTCGAGGAAAAAGACATAGAAATATTTATAAACAACGCAGGCTACGGTGATTGCGGCCTGTTTGAGGAGACTGATATAGCTAAGGAAATGGGCATGATAGATGTCAACGTGCGTGCGGTACACTTCCTGACGAAAAAGCTTTTAAGACAGATGAGGGTAAAGGACAGAGGTTTTATCTTAAATGTGGCAAGCTCTGCGGGTCTTATTCCTGCTGGTCCGTACATGGCTGCCTATTATGCCTCTAAGGCATATGTTGCGAGCCTTTCAAGGGCTGTTGCATGTGAGCTTCGACAGAGCCACAGCCATGTGTATGTGGGGTGTCTGTGTCCGGGACCGGTTGATACAGAGTTCAATGATGTGGCGAATGTGCGATTTGCGCTGAAGGGGATTTCCGCTGAATACTGCGCCAATTATGCCATAGACCGGATGATGAAGCACAAAACGGTCATAGTGCCTACTCTCAGGATGAAGCTTGCTACAACCTGTGGCAGATTTCTGCCACAATCTTTGTATATAAAGATTGTTTCACATCAGCAAAAGAAAAAATGGCACATTGACTAAAAAGTTTTTGAAAATTGGTTGAATTGCCCTATTTACAGTTATTGTAAATTTTATTATAATGTATACGAAAATAAACGAAAAGGATAGTGCTATGAAATTAGGAGCGATTTATTCAAAGGAAAAGACAACATTTACACTGTTTTCGCCTGTTGCGGACAGTGTTTTTGTTATTTTTTATGATAAGGGAAATGATTCGGCCGAGAAAGGCAGGCTTGAGATGATGCGCGGAGAGGGAGAGCTTCGCAGTATTTTTTCTGCTACGGCAGAGGGGAATCTGGATGGTGTTTATTATACATATGAGGTTCACACCTCAGATGGCACATTCAGCTCGCATGATCCGTATGCAAGAGCCTGCGGTGTAAATGGGCACAGGTCTATGGTTATTGACCTGTCAAAGACTGATCCTGATGGATTTGCAGATGAGGACAGGCCAAAGCTTGCAGACCCCATGAGCATGGTTATCACTGAGGTGTCTGTCGCGGATGTGTCTGCCGGTGCATCTGCTCATTCCAGGTATCCGGGTAAGTTTAAGGCATTTACTGAGGATAAGACTCTTTCGTACTTCAAGGATATGGGAGTGACACATCTGCAGCTTATGCCGTCGTATGATTTTGCCAGCATTGACGAGAGTGATTCCTTAAAGGAGCAGTATAACTGGGGCTATGATCCGTACAATTACAATGTGCCGGAGGGCTCTTACTCGACAGATCCGTTTAATGGAGCCGTGAGAGTGAGAGAGTATAAGGAGATGGTACACTCGATTCATGAGGCGGGTCTTGGTGTAATCATGGATGTGGTTTACAATCATACCTTCAATGTTCATGACAGCTGCTTTTACAAGACTGCGGGCAATTATTTCTACCGCATGCTGGATGCTGCAAAGTACTCTGATGCATCAGCCTGTGGCAATGAAATAGCCTCAGAGAAGCCTATGGTCAGAAAATATATCATTGATTCGCTGTGCTACTGGGCGAGTGAGTATCACATTGATGGCTTCAGGTTTGATCTGATGGGAGTACTTGATATCGAGACATTGAACGAAGCCAGAAAAGCTCTCTTAAAAATAAATCCTGATATAATAATGTACGGAGAGGGCTGGACAGGTGGAGAGAGCACTCTGCCGGAATCAGAGCGTGGCATGAAAATAAATGCTCCAAGGACACCGGGCATCGGCATGTTTTCGGATGATATACGTGATGCGGTAAAGGGACATGTGTTCTATATGGATGAGCTGGGCTTTGTCAATGGAGCTGCAGACAGAGGTGAAGAGCTAAAGCAGGCTGTTACGTGCGCTAAGTGGGCCAAATCGCCTATGCAGTCGATTAACTATCTGTCATGTCACGACAATTATACTCTCTGGGACAGGTTTATTATATCCAATTCACATGAGAGTGAAGAGATGCGTATCCGTATGAATAAGCTTGCAGCAGCCATCCTTTTTACAGCGCAGGGGATTCCGTTTTTCCTGCATGGAGAGGAGTTTGCGAGAACAAAGATTAGTGAGGCTGATGGTACTCCTGTAGAGAACAGCTATTGCAGTCCTCTCTCTGTCAATGCAATAGATTATGACAGGGCTGAGCAGTTTTCGGACCTTAAAGCCTACTATAAGGGGCTTATAGCACTAAGAAGGGCTCACAAGTCATTTTATCTTGACACAGTAGATGAGATTAAGAAATCCGTACATTTCATGGATGATATGCCTGATGGCGTTGTAGCATATACTATTGATAACGATACAGAGAAGGTGTTCGTAGCTTACAATGCCGGCAAAAATAAAATCACAATTAAACTTGCAGACGCTTTGTGGGAGGTTCTCGCAGATGAAGCTTCTGCGGGAGATAAAGCTCTTTACACAATAAAAGACCAGGCAATAATACCTGGGGTATCATGCCTGGTTGCAGTTAGAAAATGTTAGTGAGTTGATTTATTTATGTAGCTTGTCTTGTATTTTGAATATACGATTTTCTGGCTGCGATACAGGCCAAAGTATCCTGACAGCATATAGCTGAATGGAATTGCCAAAAGAAAGTACGGCATGCCGTCGTAGCCAAACAGCTCAAAGCTGATGAGCAGCGATGTAATCGGACAATTGGTGACACCACAGAACAGTGAAATCATGCCGACAGCTGTACACAGCGATGGCTCAAAGCCTGTCAGATTGCCGAACAGGCATCCAAATGTTGCGCCTATGAAAAAGGATGGTACAATCTCGCCGCCCTTAAAGCCTGCGCCAAGAGTCAGTGCGGTGAAGATGATTTTTAGCAGAAATGCTTCAGGTCTGACAGAGCCGTCTATACTGCTTTGGATGACACTCATTCCGGTTCCGTTGTATGTCTGGTTTCCTACAAGCATAGTTGCTATGATGACAAAGCAGCCACCAATGAATACTCTTGTATATTTGTTAGGCAGATATTTTTTGTACAGCGCCTCACTTGAGTGAAGGGCCACACAAAAGAGTATGCTTACGAGTGCGCACAGTATTGCAAGCGCAGAGATTTTTACTGAGTTTAAAATGGTAAAGTCCGGTATGTTTTCAATAGCAAAAAATTCATTTGTAACATTGAAGTATGATGCGATACCGTGAGCGATGAGGGAGCTTATCACACATGGAACGAGTGCTATATAATACATGACACCGACGCTTATCATCTCCATGGAGAAAATAGCGGCTGCCATCGGAGTGCCAAACAGTGCACTGAATGCAGCGCTCATGCCACACATAATCATGACATGCTTGTCCTTTTCATCAAATCTAAATACCCTGCCTATAGAGCTTCCGATGCTGCCTCCCATCTGCAGTGCAGCACCCTCACGGCCGGCAGAGCCACCGAACAGGTGAGTGATAAGTGTGGATACAAATATAAGCGGGGCCATTATAAAGGGCACCTTGTCGCCTGAATGGATAGCTGATATTACCAGATTGGTTCCGGTGTCGTTATCGTCTTTACACAGATGATAGAGTCCTACAATGGCAAGTCCGCCGATTGGCAGAAAGTAAATGAGCCAAGGGTATTTCATTCTGAAATCGGTTACGACCGACAGGGCAAAATAAAATGCGGTGCCGCAGCTTCCTGCGACTATGCCGACAACGATAGAAAAGATTACCCATTTAATGGATGTTATAAGGCGTTTCGTATTATGCTTTACCTTATGCACAATCAATTGCCTGGTTGTTTCATTCATTTTGTTACACCTCTTTTAAACTTTTTCTTAATTTGATATTAACATTAACTAATTTAATTTACAAGTTGCACTTTATGATGTTATAATAACTAAATAAAACGAAAATATCATATGATTTCATATGTATATTATATATTATTTTAAAATACAGGCTCACGCAGCCAAACAATGAGTATACAACAAAAGGGAGGAAAAATAACATGAGAACTAGCGGTGTATTAATGCCAATCTCATCACTGCCATCACAGTATGGTATTGGAACTATGGGAAAGGAGGCAAGACGTTTTGTCGATTTCCTTGAGAAGGGAGGTCAGACATACTGGCAGATTCTTCCAATCTGTCCTACCAGCTATGGAGATTCTCCATACCAGTCATTTTCAAGCTTCGCAGGCAATCCTTATTTTATCGATCTGGAGCTTTTATGCAAGGACAAGCTTCTGACAAAGAAGGAGTGCGAGTCATATAAGTGGGGCAAAAAGCCACAGTATGTAGACTATGGCATCATGTATGTCAACAGATATGCTCTTTTAAGAAAGGCATATGAGCGTTTTTCAAAGAAAACACCGGCTGACTATGAGGCATTCTGCAGTAAAGAGGCAGAGTGGCTTGATGAGTACACACTCTTTATGGCATTAAAGGATGCCAATGGCGGAGTGGCATGGAGCGAGTGGGATGATGCTCTTAAGTTTAGAAAACCTGAGGCTATGGAAGAAGCAAAGGAGAAGTATGCAGATGATATTGCCTTCTACAAGATGCTCCAGTATCTCTTCTTCAAGCAGTGGACTGCTTTAAAGGCATATGCTAATGAAAAGGGCATAAGAATTATCGGAGATGTACCTATTTATGTTGCCATGGATTCAGCAGATGTATGGGCTAATCCTACACAGTTCTATCTCGATAAAGACTTAAATCCAATCGAGGTGGCAGGATGTCCTCCTGATGCCTTCTCAGCTGACGGACAGCTCTGGGGCAATCCTCTTTTCAGATGGGATGTTATGAAGAAGGACAGCTACAGCTGGTGGACAAAGCGTATCAGTGCTATGGCAAAGCTTTATGATATAGTACGAATCGATCATTTCAGAGGTTTTGATTCATTCTATGCTATTCCTGCAAAGGATGATACAGCAAAGAACGGTGTATGGAAAGATGGACCTGGCATGGATTTATTCAACGTGCTTGAGAAGAAGCTTGGCAAGCTTCCTATCATCGTGGAGGACCTCGGCTTCCTCACGCCTTCCGTAAAGAAGCTTTTAAAGGATTCAGGCTTCCCTGGCATGAAGGTTATCCAGTTTGCCTTCGATTCAAGAGAAGATAGCGATTATCTGCCACATAACTATCCGCAGCACTGTGTTGTATATACAGGTACCCATGACAATGACACAGTTATGGGCTGGATGAAGACAGCTCCAAAGGATTGCGTAAGGTTTGCAAAGGATTACTTAAACCTCACAAAGGAGGAGGGCTACAACTGGGGCATGATGCGTGCGGCATGGTCATCAGTTGCCGATATGGCTATTGTTCCTATGCAGGATCTGCTTGGACTTGATTCAAAGGCCCGTATCAACATTCCTTCAACTACCGGTGGCAACTGGCAGTGGAGAGCTACTCCTGAGCAGATAGACAATAAGCTTGCAAAGAAGCTCCACAAGTGTATGCAGATGTATGCACGTCTGAGAGAGGAGCCTGAGGAGGCTTCTGACAAATCAGATGCTAAAGAAACAGCTGATGCTTCTACAAGCAAGACAGCAGGATGTGAGAAAAAGGCTGCTAAGTAGTTTGGTTTAAAATACTATATATTATTACAAAAGACCACAGGTTATCTGTTTTGAAGCCTGTGGCCTTTTTATGTGTAATAATTCAAAGAGCAGGTGAATACACTTTGATTATAGAATAAAGTGTATGGAGGAAGCTTTTATGGGCAGTACTATGGACAGTAAAGAGTTTGATTTATATAAAGATATCAGATGCCGCACAAACGGCGAGATTTACATAGGTGTCGTCGGTCCTGTGCGCACAGGCAAGTCCACATTTATAAAGCATTTCATGGAGCTTTGTGTAATCCCAAAGATGGACAATGAGTATGCTAAAAAGCGTGCAGTCGATGAACTGCCGCAATCAGGCAAAGGAAAGACTATTATGACGACTGAACCGAAATTTATTCCACAGGATGCGGTTACTATCAGTCTGGATGATGGCAGCGCTGTGAAGGTACGCCTTGTGGACTGTGTGGGCTTTACAGTGGGGGATGCTGTCGGTTATCTCGAGGAGGACGGCGAGCGTATGGTCAAAACACCGTGGTTCGACGAGGATATACCTTTTGAGGAGGCTGCAGTTGTAGGTACAAAAAAGGTAATAGAGGAGCATTCGACAGTGGCTGTGCTTGTAACCACTGACGGCAGCATAGGCGATATAAAAAGACAGAGCTATGAGGCAGCAGAAAGAGAAACAGTCATGCAGCTTGAGGCTTCAGGAAAGCCATTTGTAATTGTGGTAAATACTACAAAGCCTTTTGCGGCAGAAACAAGACTTTTATGCGAGTCACTTAGCAGAGAGTATAAAGCGGCTGCTATTCCTATAGACTGTGAAAAACTTTGCATGGGACAGATTACAGATATCATGGAAAAGCTCTTATATGAATTTGCAGTCACGAGAGTGGACTATGATATACCGAAATGGGTGCAGCTTCTGCCTTATGACAATTATGTAAAGCAGGCCGTAATTACATATGCAAAGACTTTTCTTGCAAGGGCTTCAAAGCTGAAGGATGTCGCACTGATGAGCACTGATATGCCTGAATCGGATGGGGATATATTAAAAGAGGTATCTCTTGCCGGGATGGGGCTGTCTGATGGTGTGGTAAAGGTTAAAATTGAGATTGCAGAGAAGTACTACTACGAGAATATTTCCGCGCTGTGCGGTGTGACTGTTTCCGGGGAAAAGGAGCTGATTTCCCTGATTCTTTCACTCACTGAGGAAAAGAATGAATACGAAAAGATTAAGGATGCTTTTTCATCGGTGCAGCAGAAGGGTTATGGTGTTGTGATGCCACAGCTGTCTGATATACGAATGGAGGAGCCGGTGCTTATAGCCCATGGAAACAAGTTTGGTGTAAAAATGAAGGCCATTTCACCGTCAATACATATGATAAGGGCTAATATCGAGACCGAGATAGCGCCGATAGTCGGAAGCAGAGAACAGGCAGAGGATCTGATAGATTACATAAAAAATGGTGAAAACAGTGACAGTGGAGTCTGGAAGACTAATATTTTTGGAAAGTCTGTCGGTGAGCTTATGGAGGACGGAATAAGAAGCAAAATAATGCAGATGGATGATGAGTGCCAGATAAAGCTTCAGGAAACCATGCAAAAGATTGTGAATGACTCAAATGGTGGCATGATTTGTATAATTATATAATGATATGGGGGTCAAAAGGTATTTTGACCCTTTAATCATATAATTATTGATTGGTAATTAGAGTTTAATTACTATATTATACGAAATATAAGTTGACTATATAGCATAAAGATAGCATAATGATACATAAAGACTGATTTAAAAGCGAAAGAGAGTAGGTTACATGCAGATAATTTTTATACATCACAGTTGTTTTCTTGTGGAACTGGATGACAAGGTGCTTATATTTGATTATTTTGATGGAGACAAGGTGGAGGGTATGCATTTTACCGGAAAGCTGCCATCTTATGAGCCGGATACAAAAATCTATATGTTTGCAAGTCACAGCCACAAGGATCATTATGATATGGATATTTTGCGTCTGACTGACAAATATTCGAATATACATTATGTTTTTTCAAAGGATATCCGTATCAGTCCGCATTTTTTGTCAAAGCATGGCATTGATCCTGCTGTCAGGGACAGGGTGACATTTGTTTCACCTGACAATACATATCATGTGGATGATCTGGATATAATGACACTTAGATCCACCGATGCCGGTGTGGCGTTTTACGTCATTTCTAACGGAGTGAGCCTGTTTCATGCCGGTGATTTAAACGACTGGGAGTGGGATGGCGCAGGAGACCTGATAAACGGCAGAGTGCGCAGAGCCTTCAGGCATGAGATAAAAAAGCTTTCGGAAAAACCAATAAACGTGGCTTTTTTCCCTATGGATCCAAAGCTTATGGAGTATCAGTTCAAGGGTTTTGATTTCTTTTTACAAAATACCTCGGCAGAGTTTGTGTTTCCTATGCACATGTGGCAGGACTACAGCGGTATTACTGAATACAAAAAGAGGCTGAGCAATAAGGACATGGCTGACAGGGTGATTGAGATTGAACGTGAAAATCAGACGTTCGCTTTTGGAGAGAACTATTGAATTATTTCACAAATTCATTTATAATAAATTAGTTCAATAAATTTAGGAGGGTAATTATGGGGGACTTTTTCATGTGCGTAGCACAATATGTTATTATTACGATTGTTTTGGCGGCCATAGGTTTTTGTGGGGCTTTAATAGGGGTAAAGCTTCGTAAAATGAAGGACGCAAAGACAAAAGAATAGGAGATTCAAGTAATGAAGAAGAGTTATGGCGTTAACGAATTACGTCGTATGTACCTTGAGTTCTTTGAGAGCAAGGGACATCTCGCAATGAAGAGTTTTTCACTGGTGCCTCACAATGACAACAGTCTGCTTCTTATTAATGCAGGTATGGCACCGCTTAAACCATATTTTACAGGACAGGAGGTTCCGCCAAGACGCCGTGTGACTACATGCCAGAAGTGTGTCAGAACAGGTGATATCGAGAATGTAGGTAAGACAGCTCGTCATCTTACATTTTTTGAGATGCTCGGAAACTTCTCGTTTGGCGATTATTTCAAGCATGAAGCAATCGCATGGTCATGGGAGTTTTTGACAGAGGTGCTCGGTCTTGAAAAGGACAGGCTTTATCCTTCCATCTACGGTGAGGATGATGAGGCATTTGATATCTGGACTAAGGAAGTAGGAGTGCCGGGAGATCGTATTACACGTTTCTACAGAGATCCAAAGACCGGTGAGTGTGACAACTTCTGGGAGCATGGCGCAGGTCCTTGCGGTCCTTGCTCTGAGATTTACTACGACCGCGGTGAGAAGTACGGCTGTGGCAAGCCGGATTGTAAGGTTGGCTGTGACTGTGACCGTTTTATGGAGGTGTGGAACAATGTATTCACACAGTTTAACGGTGACGGACACGGTGGATACACTGAGCTTGAGCACAAGAACATTGATACAGGTATGGGACTTGAGCGTCTTGCTGTTGTAATGCAGGATGTTGATTCGGTATTCGATATTGATACAATGAAGGCTATCCGTGACAAGGTCTGCGAGCTTTCAGGCAAGAAATATCATGTCGATGAGATGGACGATGTTTCTATCCGTCTTATCACAGACCATATCCGTTCGTCTACATTCCTTATTTCTGACGGAGTTATGCCATCTAACGAGGGCAGGGGCTATGTGCTTCGCCGTATCATCAGACGTGCCGCTATGCATGGACGTACACTTGGAATACAGGGAGCATTCCTTGGAAAAATCGCGCAGGTTGTCATTGATGAGAGCAAGGACGGTTATCCGGAGCTTGAGGAGAGAAAGGATTTCATCCTTAAGGTGCTCACTCAGGAAGAGGAGAAGTTCGCGAAGACTATCGACCAGGGACTTGGTATCCTTGCAGATATGGAAGAACATATGAAGGCTGACGGGGTCAAGGTGCTTTCAGGAGAGGATGCATTCAAGCTTTACGATACATACGGCTTCCCTGTAGACCTCACAGCTGAGATTCTCGAGGAGAAGGGCTTCACATATGATGAGGCTGGCTTTGAGAGTTGTATGGAGGCTCAGAGACAGAAGGCAAGAGGAGCCCGCAAGGAAACAAACTATATGGGTGCTGATGCCAATGTTTACAATGATATAGATTCTGAAATTACTACAGAGTTCACAGGCTATGACAAGCTTACTGACACAGCTGAGATTGCTTTCCTTACCACATCGGATGATGTAGTCGAGGCTCTTTCAGATGGTGATAAGGGTTCTGTAATCGTGCCAAACACACCTTTCTATGCAACAATGGGTGGTCAGCAGGGTGACAAGGGTATCATAAAGACAGAGAGCGGTACATTTGTTGTTGAGGATACTGTAAAGGTAGTCGGCAACAGATATGCACATGTAGGATATGTGTCAGAGGGTATGATCCGCACAGGCGAGAAGGCTACACTTTCTGTTGATACAAAAACAAGAACAAACACATGCAGAAATCACTCTGCCACTCATCTGCTTCAGAAGGCACTGCGTGAGGTGCTCGGCACACATGTAGAGCAGGCAGGTTCTTACCAGGATGCTGAGAGAACACGTTTTGATTTCTCTCATTTTTCTGCTATGACTGCTGAGGAGCTTAAAAGGGTTGAGGATATCGTAAACGAGAAAATTAACGAAGCTATTGAAGTTCGCACAGATATCATGACTGTTGATGAGGCTAAAAAGACAGGTGCCATGGCTCTCTTCGGCGAGAAATACGGTGAAAAGGTACGTGTCGTATCAATGGGCGATTTCTCAAAGGAGTTCTGCGGTGGTACACATGTAAAGAATACATCTGATATCAAGGTATTCAAGATTCTTTCGGAGAGTGGTGTGGCTGCAGGCGTAAGACGTATCGAGGCTATCACAGGCGACAATGTATTCGCTTATTACAGCAATATGGAGAAGGAGCTTGAGGAGGCTGCTAAGGTTGTTAAATCAACTCCTGCAAACCTCAAAGAGAGACTTGAGCACTTGATGGCTGAGATGAAGGCACTTCAGAGTGAGAATGAGTCTCTTAAGAGCAAGGCAGCAAAGGATGCGCTCGGCGATGTTATGGATCAGGTAGTTGATGTAAACGGCATCAAGCTTCTTGCAACAAGTGTTGACGGCGTTGATATGAACGGACTGCGTGATCTTGGCGATTCCCTCAAGGAAAAGCTTGGCGAGGGAGTTATCGTGCTTGCTTCTTCAAATGAAGGCAAGGTAAATCTTGTTGCCATGGCAACAGACGCTGCCATAAAGAGCGGTGCGCATGCAGGAAACTTAATCAAGGCAATCGCCTCAAAGGTAGGCGGTGGCGGCGGTGGACGCCCTAACATGGCTCAGGCCGGTGGAAAGAACCCGGCAGGTATTCCTGATGCTATTGCTTCAGTAAAGGACGCACTTTCAGGTATGATTAAGTAACAAAAATGCTTATATAGTGCTTTAAAATGCATCTTTTAAAAAATAGGTCTAAATTTGTTAAAAAAATCAAATTAGACCTATTTTTTTTTGTGAAAGTATGGTAAAATTGTACTAAATTATAAATTGAGAATAAACTGAAAGGATGAATATGTATGAAGAGGTTAATAGCTGCAACACTTGTGGCTGCCATGGGGGTTTCATTACTTACAGGATGTGGAGTATCAAATAAATCACATGACAATACTCAGGTGGGTACGACGGAGAATTCTTCGGATAAAGCGAAGAATAAGGAAGTAAAGATGCATGTGTGGTGTTCGAAGGATGATGTGGATATTACTACACAGATGATTGAAAGCTTCAAGGAGGCTAATAAAGGAACTGATTTTAATATAATTATCGAGGAGTCAGAGGATTCTGATGCCAGAGATAATATATTATCAAATGTGCATAATGGTGCGGATGTATTCCCTATAGCGGATGACCAGATAACTTCTATGGTAGCGGGAGGCGCTCTTTATGAGATAGAGGATGTGGATGCCGTTAAAAAGGCTGACGATGAAGGTGCGGTTGAGGCTGCCACTATCGATGGCAAATTATATGGATATCCGCTGACCGCTGACAATGGATATTTTATGTATTACAATAAGAATTATTTCTCAGACAGCGATGTGGCTACGCTTGATGGCATGCTTGACATTGCAGGAGCCAATGGTAAGTACTTGACTATGGACTGGAGCTCAGGCTGGTATCTGTATTCATTTTTTGGAAATACAGGGCTTGATTTTGGCGTGAATGATGATGGTGTGACAAACCACTGTAACTGGAATTCTATCATCACGGACATCAAGGGTGTTGATATAGCACAGGCTATGCTTGATATTGCGGCTAAGCCGGGCTTTAAGAACTGTGTACAGGACGATTTTATTGCAGGAGTACAGGACGGAAGTATTATTGCCGGTGTCAGTGGATGCTGGAATGCAGCAAAAATCAAGGAATTATGGGGCGATGATTATGGTGCTGTAAAGCTACCTACATACACATGTGCCGGACAGCAGATTCAGATGTCATCGTTTAAAGGCTATAAATATATGGCTGTAAATGCATACACCAAGTATCCTGAGTGGGCAAATAAGCTTGCCCAGTGGTTTACAAACGAGGATAACCAGAAGCTACGCTTTGAGATGAAGAATGTAGGCCCTGCCAATAAAGCGGCAGCCGCAGATGATGCGGTCAAAAAGGTTCCTGCTATTATGGCTGTTATGGATCAGGCACAGTACGGAAAGCTCCAAAGAGTTGGAAATTCTTACTGGGATGCTGCGACGGAGTTTGGCGAAAAAATGGCGGCCGGTAATCCTGATAATACAGATCTTCAGGAGATAATGGATAATTTTGTTGCGGGGATAACACAATCTGTAGCTGAGTAGAGGGGTATATAACATGAAATTAGATTCAAAAAAAAGTAAAGCAGCTGTTAAAAATAGCGCAGTAAAACAAAAAAAGGTGAAAGCAAAAGCAGCAAATCCTGCAAAAGCACCAAAAGTTAAAAAAACTCTCAACACAAAAAAAGCTCAAAAGGTTAATAACAAACCAAAGGTCAAGGGAAAGAAAAAGTTAAGTACAAAATTGATACTTATTCCTGTTTTTGTTGTAGGCTTTGTAAGTGTTATTTCAAGTGGTTTATCTCTTAAAAATTTATCAAAGGTAAATGATGCTGCTTCTCAGATTGTGGACACTTCAATGGTTGGCACGGAGATGCTTAATGATATTGAGATGGAGACTGTGAATATTCATACACTGGCACTGGCTCATATTATATCGACAGATCTATCATCAATGATTGATATTGTAAGTGAAGTGAGAAATCACGAGGAAAAGCTAAAGCAGCTCCTTGATGATTATAATCCTTATGTAACCTTGGAGACCAAGAGAAACTATAGAATTATCTGTGAAAACTATACAAGCTTGGTCAAGGAGTGTGGCAATGTAATGGCCTATTCTGCCGCCGGTAAAAACGAGGAAGCGTATAAAACGGCAAATGGCTCTATTGCAAAATATTCTAATAACATTGAAAAAGCTATTTCGTCAATGCGTGAGCATGTCAATTCTGTTACACAGGAGGAGAGAAAGAGCCTCGAAAGTACTTATCGCGCATCTGTTGTCACATGTACATTTACTATTGCAGTAAGTATAATTGCGTTACTGTTTGTTGTTTTTGCTGTTGTCACCATGGTTATCAAGCCTCTGCTTCGTACACAGAAGGAAATCAACGGCATCATAGTCAATATTGATAACAAGAAGGGCGATTTGACGCAGAGGGTTACTCCTATCAACAATGCTGAGGTTGACGCCGTAGGCAAGGGCATCAATGTCTTTATGACAAAGCTGCAGGCTATATTCAAGGCTGTTGTTACAAACTCGGCCAGGATGGAGAGGGTTGTTGATGATGTGCGTCAGAGTGTTCAGACAAGCAACAGCAGTGTGTCCGATCTTTCGGCTTTAACAGAGGAGCTGTCTGCTACCATGCAGGATATCTCCGAAAACGCATCTGTTATCAATACCAACACAGATAATGTGGCAAAAGAGGTTGAGCTTATTGCTGAAAAGACAGATGAACTGACCGGATACACCAAGGATATGAAGGCTCATGCACAGTCAATGGAGTCTGTTGCACGTACAAACATGGAGTCAACAGACAGGAAGGTTTCGGAGATTCTCGAGGTATTGCAGAAGGCTATTGAGGATAGCAACAGCGTAAAGCAGGTCAATTCACTTACCAATGATATTTTAAACATTGCAAGTCAGACCAATCTGCTGGCATTAAATGCTTCTATTGAGGCAGCAAGGGCAGGAGAGGCAGGCAGAGGTTTTGCGGTTGTAGCCAGTGAGATAAGCCAGCTTGCTGCAGCCAGCCAGGAGGCAGCCAACAATATCCAGCGTATCAATGCGGTAGTTACCAATTCGGTTACCAATCTTTCTGACAACGCCAATGGTCTTGTCAGCTATATTAATGATTCGATTCTTCCGGAGTTTGAGAGATTTGTTGAGTCCGGTGTGGAGTACAACGACAAGGCTTCATTCATTGAGGGTACCATGACTGATTTCAAGGAGAAGACTGATTCACTGAAGCAGTCCATGCTTGAGATTTCTTCTTCAATCAACACCATATCACATGCTATAAATGAGGGTGTGAACGGAGTGGTTTCAGCGGCTGACAGTACACAGCTTATTGTTGAGGATATGGACAATATCTCACACAAGATGGATGAAAACTATGAGATTGCAGATTCACTGAAAAAGGAAACATCAATCTTTATCAAGCTTGATTAGAGTCATTTTGGAGTGATTTTTTACCTGATATAACTAAAATAATAATTTCTTTAAAAAATATCCGGATTTATCTTGACAAATCCGGATATTTTGATAAAATACATGTTAGTGCAATTAAGTATAGATACCTAACAGTTGATGCACAATACACAACTGGAGGGAGGTTAGGTTTTAGGTTATGTCTAGTGTAATAGTTAAAGAAAACGAGACTTTAGATAGCGCATTACGCAGATTCAAGAGAAACTGTGCAAAAGCAGGCATCCAGCAGGAGATCCGTAAGCGTGAGCATTACGAGAAACCAAGCGTAAAGCGTAAGAAGAAATCTGAAGCAGCTAGAAAAAGAAAATACAATTAATGTATTAGAGAGGACTACCGCGTGCGGTAGTTCTTTTGTTATGTGTCAACATAATTTAATAATAAAAATTTAATTTGCATATTTGTATTATTGCTAGTAAAATAGGACTTAGTGAAAAGAAAAGGAGTGAATTACAATGACAAAAATTGACATTATTTCAGGTTTCCTTGGAGCTGGAAAGACTACATTTATCAAGAAAATGATAGATGAGGCTTTTAAGGGTGAGCAGATAGTTCTCATAGAGAATGAGTTCGGCGAGGTTGGTATAGACGGTGGCTTTTTAAAGGATGCCGGCATTCAGATTACTGAGATGAACTCAGGCTGTATCTGCTGTTCACTGGTTGGTGATTTTGGTAAGAACTTAAATGAGGTTATTACTAAGTATCATCCTGACCGTATCTTAATCGAGCCTTCCGGCGTGGGTAAATTATCAGATGTCATGAAATCTGTTATAGATATCGAAAAAGAACAGCCGGTCAAGCTTAATGCACTTGTTACAGTGGTAAATGCACTTAAGGCAAGCAAGCAGATGAAGGCTTTCGGTGAGTTTTTCAACAATCAGATAGAGTATGCCACAACAGTGATCTTAAGTCGCAGCCAGAATGCTACACCTGAGCAGCTTGAGTTTTGTGTAAAGCAGATTCAGGCTTTAAATCCAAAGGCTTCAGTTATCACTACTGATTGGGATGCTATTAAAGGAGAGCAGATTCTTAAGACTATGGAAGGTCAGGACAATCTCGAGATGAAGGTGCTTGCTGAGGCGCGTCATGCACAGGATGAGGCAGAGCATCATCATCACCATGACCATGATGAGCATGAGCATCACCACGACCATGACGAGCACGAGCATCATCATGACCATGATGAGCATGAACATCACCACGACCATGATGAGCATGAACATCACCATGACCACGACGAACATGAGCACCATCACGAGCATGGCGAGGGCTGCACTTGCGGCTGTCATGACCATGATCATGAGCACGGACATCATCATGCTGATGATGTATTTACAAGCTGGGGCAAGGAGACACCTCACAAGTTTGAGCGTGCTAAGCTCGAAGAAATCCTTAAGCAGTTTGTGGAAGATGACAAGATTCTTCGTTCAAAGGGCATGGTAGAGGGCACAGACGGCAAGTGGATTTACTTTGATATGGTTCCGGGCGAGTACGAGATTCGTGATGGCGAGCCTGACTATACAGGACGTATAGTTGTTATCGGAACAGATATCCACGAGCATGAGCTTGAAGAGCTTTTCGGACTTGCTTAAATGTATTTAATATAGTTACACAATAATCAGAAAGGAACTAACAAAATGGCTGAAGAGATTCCAGTATATTTATTTACCGGATTCATGGACAGTGGCAAGACTTCACTGATTAAGGATACCATTTTCGAGAATGATTTCGCTAATGGCTCAAAGGGGCTTATCATTATGTGCGAGGATGGTGATGTGGAGTATGATATGGATAAGCTAAAGGCTGCCAATATCCAGGTTGCAGAGATCGACTCGGAGGATGAGTTCACAGCTGCAAAGCTGAATGAGCTCAACATGCAGTATTTGCCTGAACAGGTGTTTATCGAGTACAACGGCACATGGGGCATTGATAAAATAATAGAGGCCGAGCTGCCAAAGGGCTGGGTTATCGTGCAGTCGCTCGCCACAGTTGATTCCACTACATTTGACCTTTATATGAACAATATGCGCGCGATGATGCAGGAACAGGTATTTGCGAGTGATGTTGTCATATTTAACAGGACGGACGATGATACAGACAGAGGACACCTAAGGCGTACCATAAAGAATATCAACCGAAAGGCTCAGATTGTCTATGAGCGCAAGGACGGTACTATTGATGAGCGTCCGGAGGAACTGCCGTTTGATATAAATCAGGATGTGATTGAGCTTTCAGATGCAGATTATGCCATCTGGTATATGGATGCCATGGAGAATTACAAGAAGTACGATGGCAAGGTTGTCAAATTTCTTGCTCTTGTATACAATCCTGATAAGCTTAGAAAGGGTGTTATGGTACCGGGCAGGTTTGCGATGACCTGCTGTATAGAGGACGTGACCTTTATAGGCTTTAAGTGCAAGTATGAGGATGAGAGCAGTATTCCTCACAAATCGTGGATTACCATCACCGCAAGGGTGCATGTGGAGTTTGCAAGAGAGTACAAGGGAAAGGGACCGGTGCTTTATCCGGTTTCCATCGAGCCTGCTGAGAAGCCGCAGGATGAGCTTGTATATTTCTCATAAAAGCTGATAAATACAGGAACCGGTTCATTTTTTGCATGAATTGGTTCCTGTTTTTGATATAAAGTAGCGGACGAATGTCAGAAGATAACACAATTTCATAAGCATATAACATATTTTTATGGAATATCCAAAGAAACATATTGAAAAATTATATCATTTCATTTAAAATTAAAAAAGTATGAAATAATTGAGTATCAGATTACATATGTAATGGGATAAGATTTAACTAGGAGGAAGACTATGTATCCAATAGTTCGAAAAGAAAAATTGGCTGACAATATTATCCTTATGGATATAAAGGCACCACGAGTTGCAAAAGAGTGTCTGCCTGGTCAGTTTATCATCGCAAAGACAGATGAGGTAGGAGAGAGAATCCCACTTACCATCTGTGATTATGACAGGGAAAAAGAGACTGTTACTATCGTAGTACAGACTATCGGTGCAGGAACAGAGAGAATGATGGCTCTTAATGAGGGGGATTCATTAGAGGATTTCGTCGGACCACTCGGCTGTCCATCAGAGCTTTGTCAGGAGGATAACCTCGAGGAGACAAAGAAAAAGCACATCGTATTTATCGCAGGAGGTCTTGGTACAGCTCCTGTATATCCACAGGTTAAGTGGCTTAAAGAGCATGGTGTGGATGCTGATGTCATCATGGGCTTTAGAAATAAGGATATCCTTTTCTTTGAGGATGAGATGAAAGCTGTTGCAAAGAATCTCTATGTTTGTACAGATGATGGTTCATACGGCTTCCACGGCAACGGCAGCCAGCAGCTTCAGGCACTTGTTGATGCCGGCAATATATATGACTGCTGTGTAGCTATCGGACCTATGATTATGATGAAATTCACATGTCTGCTCACAAAGAAGCTTGAGATTCCTACAATTGTTTCAATGAACCCAATCATGGTTGATGGAACAGGTATGTGTGGTGCATGCCGTCTGATCGTGGACGGAAAGGTTAAGTTCGCATGTGTTGACGGACCTGAGTTCGACGGACATCTTGTTGATTTTGATCAGGCTATGAAGAGACAGCAGCAATATAAGACTGAGGAAGGCAGAGCTAAGCTTGCCTATGAAGAGGGCGCAACACATCACGGTGGCTGCGGAAACTGCGGAGGTGACAAATAATGGAAGTCGATGTATTAAAGAGAGTACCTGTCAGAGAGCAGGATCCAAAGGTTCGTGCCACAAACTTTGAAGAGGTTTGCTACGGCTACAATAAAGAAGAGGCAATGGCAGAGGCAAGCAGATGCTTAAACTGTAAAAATGCACAGTGTATGAAGGGCTGCCCTGTTTCTATTAATATTCCTGCATTTGTTGAGCAGGTTAAAAATGGTGATTTCACAAAGGCTTATGAGATTATTTCAGAGTCATCAGCACTTCCTGCTGTATGTGGACGTGTATGCCCACAGGAGAGCCAGTGTGAGGGCAAGTGTATCAGAGGCTTCAAGGGCGATCCTGTCTCAATCGGAAAGCTCGAGAGATTTGTTGCTGATACAGCCAGAGAGAATGGCATCAAGCCAAAGACAGCAGCAGAGAAAAACGGCAAAAAGGTTGCTGTTATCGGTTCAGGTCCTGCAGGACTTACATGTGCCGGAGACCTTGCAAAGCTTGGCTATGATGTAACTATTTTTGAGGCACTTCACGCTGCCGGCGGAGTATTAAGCTACGGAATACCGGAGTTTCGTCTTCCAAAGGACAAGGTTGTTGCGGCAGAAGTAGAGAATGTCAAGGCACTTGGTGTTAAAATCGAGACAAATGTAGTTATCGGAAAGTCAGTTAAGATTGACGAACTTATGGAGGAAGAAGGCTTCGAGGCTGTATTTATTGGTTCGGGAGCTGGACTTCCAAGATTTATGGGAATCCCTGGTGAGCAGGCCAACGGTGTATTCTCAGCTAATGAGTTCCTTACAAGAAATAACCTCATGAAAGCTTTTAAAGAGGGTTATGAGACTCCTATCTCAAAAGGTAAAAAGGTTGTAGTTGTCGGTGGTGGAAACGTAGCCATGGACGCAGCCAGAACAGCTCTTCGTCTCGGTGCTGAGACACACATTGTATACAGACGTAGTGAGGCAGAGCTTCCTGCACGTAAAGAGGAAGTACATCATGCTAAGGAAGAGGGAGTTATCTTTGATCTCCTTGAGAACCCTACAGAGATTCTTGTTGATGAGAATGGCTGGGTTAAGGGTGTTAAGCTTATCAAGATGGAGCTTGGAGAGCCTGATGCATCAGGACGTAGAAGCCCTATTGAGATTGCCGGCTCTGAGTATGAGATGGAGTGCGATACAGTGATCATGTCACTTGGTACATCTCCAAATCCACTTATTTCCTCTACAACAATAGGTCTCGATACAAATAAGAGAAAGTGTATTGTAGCAACTGAGGATACAGGTGCAACCTCAAAAGAGGGTGTATTTGCAGGTGGAGATGCCGTAACAGGTGCTGCAACGGTTATTCTTGCCATGGGTGCAGGAAAAGCAGCAGCAAAGGGTATTGACGAGTTCTTATCTGCAAAATAATATAGAGCTTAAAGCATATTCTATGTTTCACTTTATAAAAAAGCCTCCGGCTGGATTAAATCCTTCCGGAGGCTTTTTGGTTATATGTTATGTTTATATAAAGGCATTTAGCATCATTGTGTAAGGCAATTAATAAGCCTTGTGTTGTCCTCTGGCTTCATTATACAAAATCGTATGAACCGCTCCTTGAGTCCGGGAAAGGTAGAGCAGTCCCTTATCATCATGCCCTGCCTTATGGCGCGCTCAAATAGCATATGTGCATCTACGCCTTCATCAAGTATCTTAAGCAGATAGAAGTTGCTGTAGGATGGATAAAGCTTGAATTTGTGTGATTCTTCAATCAATTTCCTGCATCTGGTTTTCTCCGAAAGTATCAAGCTTCTTGTTTTATCTATATATTCTTCATCCAAAAACATGGTTTCGCCTGCAACAACGGCGAGAGAGTTAATCATCCACGGATTTTTGTTTGTGTTTATGTCTGTAAGAATTTGTGAATTTGATGTGATGGCATAGCCCAGACGAAGTCCCGGAGTGGCAAAAAACTTGGATGTGCCGCGTAAAATAATCACATTGTCAAACAATTCAGTCAGAGGTATTGCTGAAAGCTCATCAACATCCGGCACAAACTCTATATATGTCTCGTCTATCATCACATAAGTATTTGTCTCTTTACAGTGGGTTAAAATCGTTTTGAGCTTATCCGGTGTGATAAGACTGCCGGTCGGATTGTTGGGATTACAGATGATGACAAGGTCGGTATCAGATGTGATTGCAGAGATGAATTCATCCGGATCAATCCTAAAATCATCCTTTTCCTTGAGAAAATAGTATGAGATATCACTGCCGTTTATCCTTAAATCACGCTCGTATTCAGAGTAAGTCGGACCAAGCAGAAGTGTCTTTTTGGGAGCTATAATCTGAATGAAAAGTGAGATGAGCTCCGTGCATCCGTTCCCGACTGTTATGTGATTGTAATCGCACTTGCAGTAGCTGCCGATAGCCTTTCTGAGAGAAGTATACTCCCTGTCAGGGTATTTTGTGATTGCATCAATGCGCTCAGATAGTGCAGTCTTTAGTTTACCGGATTCACCGAGTGGGTTGACATTCGCTGCAAAGCTCACAATATTTTCTTTCTTTATACCGTATATTTTTTCTATTTTTTCAAGGTCACTGCCGTGAAAATGCTCCTTTTGTTCTATCATTAGCTGTAATTTCCTTTCTATTTGCATTGCAACAGCATTGCAAATCGTATATAATTTACATTATATAATATGTATATAAAAAATCAACATTTAACGTAAACGGGGTAACAATTGTGCGAGCACGTATAGGGCAGATAGCTGCCGGCAGATTTAATGGCACGAAACCGATTTTGGCGTTTTCAGAGGAGACAATAGACCTTTCGGTCATTGAGGGAAGAAGCGAAGCGGGAAGCTTTGTAATAGAAAGTACGAATCAGATAAAAATCTGTGGCATAGTTTATTCGACTAATCCTAGGATGGAGTGTCTGAATCCGCACTTCGAGGGCGAGAAAGTCAGGATTCGTTATCAATTTAACAGTAAGGGCCTTACGGAGGGCGATGCCTGCGAGGGCAAATTTGTGATTGTATGCAATCAGATAGAGTACAGTCTTTCTTTTTGTGCAAGAATCACAAGGCTCTATGCGGAAGCATCCACCGGAGCTGTAAAGAGCCTTGATGATTTTACAAGGCTTGCGGCATCTAATTGGGATGAGGCTTATCATCTGTTTTATAATCGCAATTTCTTAAATACAATTCCTTATGACAATGTATATGAGAGGCTGACCTATGAGGGCTTTGCCTGCGCCAGACCATCCGGTCAGAATATGGAGGAGTTTCTGATTGGCGTAAACAAAAAACAGCCTGTTTCCATTAGTGTAGACAAGTCAGAGGAGATTTTTATGGCTTCTAAAGAGCCACAGAGTGGATGCTTTACTATAACAAAGGATAACTGGGGATATACCGAGATACGCCTGCGCACGGATTGTGAATTCATAAAGCTGTCTAAGCCTGTTTTAACGCTTGATGATTTTATAGGTAAAACCTATCTGTATGAGTATATCATCGATGCATCTGCGATGCATGCCGGACGTAATTTTGGCCGCATATATATTGATGGTGTATATCAGAGCTTTACAATAGATATCACGGCCGGTGTAAGAGATGATGATGGCAGTATAAGTGATATAGCTGTGACAAAGGACATAAAGGAATGCATGGTCGGAATCATGGAGCTTTATACCAGTTTCAGGCTGAAGCGGATAGTGACCGGGGTATGGGCAAACGAGACTATAAGCATATTAAACCACCTGCATGCACTCATGCCGGATGAGCATATGTATGAGCTGATGAAGGCTCAGGCATTTATTATCAACAGGCAAAGGCAGGAAGCTAAGTGGATTCTTGATGATTTCAAGCACAGTAATCCTGATAAGAAAGCTCCAATCTGGGGCTATTATCTGTATCTGATGACGCTGTTAGAGAGAGAGCCTTCATACGTTGACAATATGACACATGAAGTGGAGCTGATTTTTTATGAAAATCCTGACTCTGTGCTTTTGTTCTGGGTACTTTTATTTTTGAGGGATCAGTATTTTGATGACAGTGCCGGTAAGCTTAAAGATATAAAATACTGGGTACTGCGAGGATGTTCGTCTCCGTATTTGTATATTGAAGCTTATTATCTTATATCACAGGATCCTTATCTGATAAAGGAGCTGTCGGTATTTGAGCTTCGCATCCTAAGCTGGGCCGTAAAGGAAAAGGCTCTGACAAAGGAGCTTGCCGGAGCAATTTTTGAGGCGGTTGATCTGGCAGGCGGGTTCGATAACAGAGTATATGAGCTTCTTACAGCAGCCTATGAGATATGTCCGGAGGCAGAGTATGTCGGCATCATATGCAGCTACCTGATTAAGGGACACAAAAATGATACCTGTTTTCATAAATGGTTTGAGCTGGGTATCGAGAATAAGCTGCGTCTGACAGGCTTGTATGAGGCGTATCTCATTACGATGGATGACAGGCAGATTTCCCCTGTGCCAAAGATCATCCAGATGTATTTCAGCTTTGATAATAAGCTGCCATACCGAAAGCTTGCAGTGCTTTACAACAATATAATTGCTGCCAAGGAAACAGAGCCTGAGGTCTACCACAAGTACAGGAAAGCTATGGGCAGGTTTGCCATGGACCAGGCACAGCTTAGGCATATTGATGATAATCTGGCTGTTTTATACGAGGATATGCTTGAGTTGGGATTTATCAATGAAGAGCTGTCGGCAGCTTTTTCAGATATTATATATACCCATAAGCTTATTGTATTTGATAAGCGCATAGTGAGAGCTATCATATATCAGAATGAAATGAAGGAGCCTCAGATAGTTCCGGTTACAGACCAGTGTGCTTATTTTGAACTGTTTTCAAACGACTATGTTATACTTTTTGAGGACTCAAGGGGCTATAGATATGTTAAAAGCATCTCATACAGACTGCAGAGGCTGATGGATGCCGAGAAATACCTTGACAGGTGTATAAGCCTCTCGCCTGACAGACCACAGTATATAGTGTCACATTTTAAGCATGTAAGGGATTATTCTGATTTTACAAAGGATGATTTGAAGCTGTTTAAACCTGTATTTTATAGTGAATCCTTTTCTGATTCCTACAAAGCTGTTATGGGATACAGAATTTTAAAATATTGTCAGCTTCACGATTATGAGGATTACGTCAGGCCGTTTTTGCAAAGCATTAATTTTGATACCCTGCAAAAGGATGCAAGAAAATATCTTATTGACATGCTTGTATCAAACCGCCTCTATGAAAAGGCATATGATATGGCCATGGAGTATGGAATAGACATGCTTGCTGCCGCATCAAAGGTGGTTTTGTGTGAGAATGCGCTTAAGGTGCAGCATGTAGATGATGATTTTATGGTGCAGCTTGCCATATCTGCCTTTAAAACAGGCAAATACAGTGACCTGGTGCTTAAATACCTGTGTGAAAACTATACCGGGCCTACAGACGAGCTGATTAATCTGTGGCATGCCGCTGATAAGTTTTCAATATCTTCCATGAAGCTTGATGAGCGTATTCTCGAACAGGGTATTTATACACAGATTGAGCCTGAAAAGATATCGGATATCTTTATGGAATACTATAAAAGAGCCGGAAATGAAAAGCTGATTTTAGCTTATATATCTCTTGTGGCACATGGATATCTGCATAGTGGCGGGTGCAAGGCTGATTTTATTTTTGATATTATCGAAAAGCGATTTATTGGAAACAGAACATTAAATGATGCCTGCCAGTTAGCCCTATTGAAGCATTTTGCTGAGAAAATGGATATCACTCAGGCTGAGCTTGAGATTGAAGATACATTGCTTAAATATTATATATATAACAATATGTATTTTGATTTTTTTGCGAGGCTTGATTACAGACTGCTGGAGAAATATTTCCTCTATGACAAGGCATTTTTACAGTATGAGAGTACTCCGGGGGCTCATGTTGTGCTGCATTACAGCCGAGACGAGGATGGCGAAGAGTTTAATTCAGAGGATATGGTTGAGATGTACGACGGCATATACGTAAAGACATTTGTCATATTTTTCGGTGAGCTGATCAGGTATTATATTACTGAGGAGCATGACAACAGCATAGAGGTGAAGGAGAGCAATCGCCTTACATGCAACAATATACCGGGTGACAATGATCACAGTCGCTATAATCTGATTAATGAGATGATAATTTCAGATACACTGTCTGATGAGACAACCTTAAAGAGCAATATAGACGAATATAAAAGGCTGGATGCTGCGACTAAGCAGCTGTTTAAGCTGATTTAAGAGGATTTATAATGGGACATAATGGCAATTCATACTATATAGGCATAGACTTAAATGACAGCTATGCTATGGTTAGTTTTTTTCAACAGAATATGAAAGAGCCGGAGACTGTCAGCACTGTTGCTGGCAGTGAGGAGTTTCAGATTCCTCTTGTACTTGCACGCCGTAAGAGCATTGGCAAATGGTATTATGGAGATGAGGCAAGAAGACTCTCTAAAAGCGGTGAGATGGTGTGTATTGACCAGCTGCTTAAGAGAGCACTGAATAGTGAAAAAATAGTCATTGATGATGATTCATTTATGGCAGAGGAGCTTTTGGCCTTGTTTCTTAAAAAGGTTATGGAACTGCCATCCAAGCTTGGTAATCCTTCATCCTTTGACAGGCTTGTTATATGTGTTGACAGGCTGACAAAGGAGAACGTGAGCATGTTTTATGGCATGGCGGTCAGGCTTGGCATAAATTCCAGACAGCTTACGGTCATAGACCGAAAGGAGAGCTTTTATTATTTTGCACTGAACCAGGACAAGTCACTGTGGCTTCATGATGTGGTGATGTTTATGCAGGAAAAGGAGAGTATATTTTTTTATTCCCTAAAGAGGGATCTTCGCACAACGCCACAGGTAGTATCTATAGATGAAAGCATAAGCTATACTCTGGATAAAAATGATAAGGACAAAAGCTTTTTGGATATAATAAATGAGAGCTTTAAGAATCAGATTATCTCAACGGTCTTTCTCGTGGGAGATACGTTTGCTGAGGGCTGGATGAAGCAGTCTGTTGCACTTTTGTGCAAGGGCAGACGAGTGTTCATGGGCAATAACCTTTTTACTAAGGGAGCATGCTATGCGGCAGCCACTAGGGATAGGGAAGCAGAATGGCCTTTTGTATATATGGGCGAGAATGAGATGAAGTTCAATCTGAGCCTTAAGGTACATGATAAGGGGGAACTGTCGTTTTATAATCTTATCAGTGCCGGAAGCAACTGGTTTGAATCAAAGGGGCAGTGTGAGGTTATAATTTCAGGCTCTTATGAGGTGGATTTCTGGAAGCAGCTTCCTAAAAGCAGGGAGGCAAAGATTGAAACACTAAGACTTACGGATATGCCACCCAGGCCGGATAGGGCTACACGCATCAGAATCACGGCGACACCTGTATCTGATGACAGGATAGATATAGAGATTAAGGATTTAGGCTTTGGCGAAATATTTATGAGCTCGGGCAAAGTCTGGCACTATGAGATGACTATGTAGGAGGGCATATGGGAGAATTATTACTGTGTAATGAAGCTATAGCAGCCATGCCCTATTACATAGAGGGTGTGTCTATAAATGTTTACTCGATAGAGGAGCTTAATTATTATATAATCAACAATACATATCTTTTGGATGATGACTTTATGAGTCTTGAGCTGTGCACCTGGATTGAAAACCATGCACATCTGCCCAAGCTTGCCATGCATCTTAGAACCATTATATCCACAAACGGCAGACTGTCTGCTTTTGTGACTGAGCTGCTTGAGTACAGCGGCTACTGCACTAAGGAGGAGCTTAAGAACACACATGATGCACTTAAGGAGCTCGAGGAAAAGAGCGAGTTTGAGTGCTTGAAAATCAGGGCAGACAGACTGATGGAGAAGAAAAAGTACACTGCAGCAATTTTTGAATACAAAAAGCTGCTGTCATGTGAGGATGCAAAGCATACTGAGCGTGTATTGTACGGAAATATATATCACAATCTGGCTACAGCCTACGTGCAGCTGTTTTTATTTGATATAGCAGCGGATTTATATCTTGAGGCTTTCAGGCAAAATGGGGACAGAAAATCACTGTGGTCTTGTCTATATGCCTATAAGCTTGATAATAACGACATAGGATATGCCCGTATTGTCAGGGAATATAGTGTTACAGAGCAGGAAATAAATAATCTGGACAGCGTATTAAAGGGCGTATATGCAGAAGCTTCAGATGGTTGCGATGAGGGCAGACCAAAAGAAACAATTTTGAAATACAAAGAGGATTACAGGGCGCATGTTATTTAAACGCAAAAAAAAGACCGATGATACACAATTACATATTGAGAGTATACCGGATGAGAGTACTAAAGGGTTCAATGTAGTTGAAATATGTGAACAGATGGTTGATGCCGCCAGAGAACTCGAGGATAACAGAACAGAGTATGCGCTTGTCACAAATTATCTGACTGACATAGAAAGGATGGAAAATATGTCAGAAACAGATAAAAAGACCATGAATGATGCGGCTGCAAACATATTGACACTCGAAAAGACAAGAAGTGATTTTTTAAAGACCAAAAACCGCATATCAGACAGCCAGTATGCGCAGATGCAGCAGCTGGAGGATGAGATTCCGCGGGCAATAAAGCGTCTTGAAAAAAACGAAAGCAGTCTGGATGTAATAAATAAAGACCTGAGGTATCTCGAGGGAGAAAAAATGCAGTTCGATATAGATGGTGAATATGCCAAAAGCAGACAGCGGGCATTTAGGGTGTACGCAGTGCTTTTAGTGGTATTTTTTGCTGTGGTGGTAGCTGTATGCACGCTGATGCAGATTGTATATGGAGCCGATACCACTATCTTTATGCTTATCGGGGCACTTCTTTCAGCGGTTGCAGGCTCGTTTGTGCTTTTGACATATCAAAGCTATTCAGATGAAGTAAAAAGCGCTGCAGCATCCAAAAATAAAGCAGTAGCTCTTGAAAACAGAGTAAAGATCAAGTATGTAAGTATAAAAAATGCTGTTGACTACACATACGAGAAGTATCATGTGAAGAATTCAAAGGAATTTGTATACAACTATGAGCAGTATCTTCTCGCTGTAAAAGACAAGGAGCGCTTCAGAAGGACAAACGAGGATCTGGAATACAACAGCAAAAAGCTTGTTTCGGTGCTTAGTAAAAATGACTTCTACGATGCCAGAGTATGGCTCAACTACACAAACGCTATTGTGGATCATAAGGAGATGGTTGAGCAGAAGCATGAACTTATAGTCAGGAGACAAAAATTAAGGGGCAGGATGTCCTGCAATGTGGAGACTATAACCAGGCTAAGACGCGAGATTTTATCACATAGGAGCGAGCTTGGTGACAGAATCCACGAGGTAAACAGAATTTTAAATAAAATCGCAGAGCTTGATATGGAAGTTCAATCTGAGGATTGATAAAATTTCCATATTGTTATATAATTTCAAATTGAAAAATGACTAAAAAATATTAATATAGAGGAGCACATTTTAAAATGAGTAAGATTAGAACAAGATTTGCACCAAGCCCGACAGGAAGAATGCATGTAGGAAATTTAAGAACAGCACTGTATGCTTACCTGATTGCAAAGCATGAGGGCGGTGATTTCATTCTCCGTATAGAGGATACAGATCAGGTACGCCAGGTGGAGGGTGCTGTTGATATTATAAACAGGACACTCGAAGAGACTGGACTTTTCCATGATGAGGGACCTGACAAGGATGGCGGATGCGGTCCATATGTGCAGAGTGAGCGTGTGGCACAGGGTATCTACATGAAGTATGCAAAGGAACTTATTGACAAGGGAGAGGCATATTACTGCTTCTGTGACAAGGAGCGTCTTGACAGTCTTAAAACAACTGTTGCAGGAAAGGAAATCTCTATATATGACAAGCACTGCTTACACCTGTCAAAGGAGGAGATTGAGGCAAATCTCGCGGCCGGCAAGCCATATGTCATCAGACAGAACAACCCTACAGAGGGCACAACCACATTTGAGGATGAGATTTACGGAGATATCACAGTAGATAATGCAGAGCTTGATGATATGATTCTTATCAAATCTGACGGATATCCTACATACAATTTTGCAAACGTAGTAGATGATCACCTGATGGGCATCACACATGTAGTCAGAGGAAACGAGTATCTTTCATCATCCCCTAAGTATAACAGACTTTATGAGGCATTTGGATGGGATGTACCTGTATATGTACACTGTCCGCTTATCACAGATGAGGAGCATCATAAGCTTTCAAAGAGATGTGGTCACTCATCCTTTGAAGATTTACTGGATCAGGGATTCCTTACAGAGGCTATTGTAAACTTTGTAGCGCTTCTTGGCTGGAGCCCTTCAGACAATCAGGAGATCATGTCACTTCCTGAGCTTGTTGAGAAGTTTGATTATCATCATATGAGCAAATCACCTGCTGTATTCGACTTCACAAAGCTTAAATGGATGAACGGAGAGTATATAAAGAAGCTTGATTTTGACAAATTCTATGAGATGGCATTGCCATACATTAAGGAGGTTGTCACAAAGGATTATGACCTTAAGAAGATAGCAAGAATGGTTCAGACACGTATTGAGATATTCCCTGATATCAAGGAACATATTGATTTCTTTGAAGAGCTTCCGGATTATGATATTGCAATGTATACTCACAAGAAGATGAAGACAAACCCAGAGACATCACTTGAGGTATTAAACGATGTAGTTCCTATTCTTGAAAGCTGTGATGATTTCTCAAATGATGCACTTTTTGAGACTCTTAAGGCATATGCTACAGAAAAGGGCTATAAGATAGGCTATGTTATGTGGCCAATCCGTACCGCTGTTTCAGGCAAGCAGATGACACCGGGCGGAGCTACAGAGCTTATGGAGGTGTTTGGCAAAGAGGAGTCTATAGCCAGAATTAAGAAAGGCATAGAAAAGCTTTCTAATAACTAATCTATTAACAAAGGGTATTTTATGAATTTTAACAAAGCCCAGCTTGGCGCCATCGAACACAAGGATGGCGCTATGCTTGTTTTAGCAGGACCGGGTTCCGGTAAGACCGCAGTTATCACACACAGGACTAAAAATTTAATAACAAAGCATCATGTGAAGCCTTCTGAGATTTTAGTTATCACCTTTACCAAGGCTGCTGCAAATGAGATGAAGGAGCGTTTTAATTCACTGATGAAAGACGAGAGGGTGAACGTATCTTTTGGTACTTTTCATGCTGTCTTTTTTACGATACTCAAATATGCATATCGCTTTACAAGTGCCAATATTGCTGATGAGTCTGTGAGATACGGCTTTATCAGGGAAATTTTATCCTACTACCGCCTTGAATACAAAGATGAGAATGAGTTTATAGGCAATTTACTTGCTGAAATCAGTCTGATTAAAAACAGCCGCATTGATATAGAAAATTTCTACTCTGGAGTGTGTGGTGAGGAAATATTCAGGGATATATATAAAAAATATGAGACAAGGCTTAAGGAAAACAGGCTTATTGATTTTGATGATATGCTCTCGTATACTTATGAGCTGTTTAAGGAAAGACCTGATATACTGGCATTGTGGCAGAACAAGTATAAATACATACTGATTGACGAGTTTCAGGATATTAACCGTCTGCAGTATGAGATTATAAAAATGCTTGCCGCTCCACAGAATAATCTGTTTATTGTAGGAGATGATGACCAGTCAATATACCGCTTCAGAGGGTCAAAGCCTGAGATAATGCTTGGGTTTGAGAAGGACTATCCGAATGCAAAAAGAATCCTTTTAGATACTAATTACAGATGTGGCAGATATATAGTGGAGGCCTCGTTGAATCTCATCTCGCACAACAGGGAGCGATTTGATAAGAAAATCATTGCGGCAAGCAAGTCAAAGGCGCCTGTTACGTTTGCTGATTTTGAAAACAGAAGAGACGAAAATATCTTTCTTATACGCGATATAGATAAAAAGATAAAGGCGGGAGCTGTATTCAGCGACTTTGCGGTGCTTTTCAGGACAAATACCCAGCCAAGACAGCTTATAGAGCAGCTTATGAGCTATAATATCCCATTCAAAACCAAGGATAATATACCTAATATATATGAGCACTGGATTGCCAGAGACTTGTTTACATACCAAAGAATTGCAGGAGGCAGCAGAGACAGAGCTGATTTTTTGCAGATTATGAACAGACCAAAGCGGTATCTGTCAAGAGACAGCCTGTGTGATGCAACTGTGGCATTTGATGAGTGGATTAAGCTGTTTGATGAGAAGCCGTGGATAGCTGAGCGGATAGAAAAGCTTGAGTATGACATGAAGCTTATAAGCCGGATGAATCCATATGCCAGCATAAACTATATCAGAAGAGGGATTGGCTATGACGACTTTTTAGCTGAATATGCCGAGTATAGGAATATAAATAAAGAGGATTTGTTTGATATACTGGATGAAATCCAGTCAGGAGCCAAGGGCTTTGCTACATATGAAGAGTGGTATGAGCATATAAGGGAATATACAAAGCAGATGAAGCTTATGGCTTTATCGAAAGAAAGTGATCCTAATGCCGTGACACTTGCAACCCTTCACAGCTCAAAGGGGCTTGAATTTGAAAACGTGTATATAATTGATGCAAATGAAGGGATAATGCCGTATAAAAAGGCTGTGCTTGAAAAGGACATAGAGGAGGAGCGAAGGCTGTTTTATGTCGGCATGACCCGTGCAAAGACAAGCTTGTCTGTTTATTCGGTCAAGTCTGTAAACGATAAATCAGCCCAAGCCTCCAGGTTTGTCCGTGAAAGTAAAGAGCCTAGACAAAATAATAGTAGAGATGATTAAATATCATCAAACATTTCGTCATCCAAAAGCTCATCGAATCTGTCGGCAGCAGCCTCGTACTCGTCGTCGGATTCGATGTTTTCTATTCTCGGAATACCTTCCTCGTCCTCGAAATAGCGATACAGATACACTTCTCCACTCTCATTCTCGTTGCCATTTTTGTCTAACGGTAGAAGAGCTATGTAATCCTTGTGATCTGCATCAAAAATGGTGATAATCTTGCATTCGACACTTCCGTTGTCCAGATCAAGTGTCACGCGGATGTCGTCTGCCTCTTCAGGTGTAACAGGTGTTGCTTTTTCTGCCATATTGTACCTCTTTCTTTATAGTAATCTAAAGTAACTATTATATTATATCAAATTATTCTATACAAAAAAAGTCAAAACTAGTATAATAAATAAATACTAGAATTTTTGATTGGATGGTGTTGCATGAAATTTCGATTAACAAAGGGAAACTTTTTAAAAACAGGTGCTTATATTGACGGGGATAGTGCGATATTCACTTTCGCGGCAGAAAAAGAGGATGCATGCAGCATTGTTTTACTTGATAAATCAGGAAATACCGCCTGTGTGATTGATATACCTGCCGAGTATTCGACAGGCTCTCTTTACTCTGTGAGAGTTCATGGTTTTTGCGGTAATGAGTATGCATATTATTTTAGAATTAATGGAAAAAGGTGCATAGATCCCTATGCCACAAGAATTTTTGGCAGGGAGAAATGGAATGATAAAACAAGAAGTGACAACGACTACGAAATAGCCTGCGGGATAGACAGTAGTGATTTTGATTGGAAAAATGACAGCTTTCCTGAGATCACACGGGATAGGATGAAGCTGTATAAGCTTCATGTGAGAGGCTTTTCCATGGATACAGCAGGGGACAAAAAGCATAAGGGTACCTTTGAGGCTGTGTCTGACAGGATAAATTACATCAAGAAATTAGGGTTTACTTCAATTCTTCTCATGCCTGTATACGAGTTTGAAGAGATGACAATCCCTGTAAAGCACGATATCCCGGAATATGCAAAGCCGAAGTATTCCTTAAAGGATGAGCAAAGTGTGCATACAGAAAATGACAAGGTCAATTTTTGGGGCTATACCTCCGGCAATTATTTTGCCGTAAAAGCATCATATGCCAGTGACGCTTCAGATGCCTCCAATGAGCTTAGGCGTCTCGTTGAAAGGCTGCACAAAAATGGCATGGAATGTATCGTAGAGATGTATTTTCCGGACAGAACTGACCACAATCTGATACTCGATGCGCTCAGATACTGGGTCATGAGCTTTCATGTAGATGGTTTTAAGCTGCTTGGGGACAGGCTGCCTGTTACTGCGATTGTGCAGGATGCTCTCCTTAGCCGGACAAAGATACTCTATGATGGCTTTGATATGTCGGTTGTACCGCAAAACAGGACATATGAAAATCTCTATATTGACAAGGAGGAGTACCAGTTTGCGGCGCGTATGATGTTAAACCATATAAACTGCAATATGTATGAGCTTTTAAACCAGCAGAAAAAGCAGGGGGAGAATGTCGGATTTATAAACTATATATCAAGCAATAACGGTTTTACCCTGAGCGATTTATTCATGTACAATGACCGCCACAATGAGGCCAATGGTGAGAAAAATGCTGATGGTCCTTCATGGAATTTCAGCAATAATTACGGTTGTGAGGGTCCTTCGCGAAAGAGGTTTATCCGTGAGATAAGAAAACTTAAGTGGAAGGATGCCATGCTTCTTTTGTTTTTGGCACAGGGAGTGCCTATGATTATGGCAGGTGATGAGATCTGTAATTCACAGGATGGCAACAACAATGCTTACTGTCAGGACAACCCTACAGGCTGGGTGAACTGGTCAAATGAGCATAGCAGAAGGGAAAACATCAGGTTCTTAACCAGACTTATCAAATTCAGGGATGAGCATCCTGTTATTTCCTGTCCAAAGCCGTTTAAATTCAGCGATTACAAGGCTGTTGGGTATCCTGATTTGTCCTACCACTGCAAGAATGCCTGGATAGGCGAGTGTGATGCCACAAAGCTATGTGTAGGTGTGATGTACTGTGGTGATTACAATGAAGTGAATAAAGACTATGTATACGTAGCTTACAATTTTTATTCATCCAGGGAGAAGTTAGCTCTTCCTAAGCTAAAGAAAGGAATGAAATGGTATAAAGTCTGCGATTCTACGCTCAAAGAACCGTTTTATGACACTCCGGTGCTGTGTGAAAACCAGCAGTATGCAGATGTCTCACCGCAGTCGGTATACATCCTCATAGGCAGATAGACATATGAAAGCAATAAGACATTTTATAACAATTACACATCACAAGATTTTAGTCATGCAGGGGTGCTTTAGGATAGGGCTTTATAAACAGGGACTTCTTCATGACATGTCAAAATATTCACCGACTGAGTTTCTTGTCGGCTGCAGGTATTACAAGGGGTATATGAGCCCGAATAATGCGGAGAGAGCCGACAGGGGCTATTCATCTGCGTGGCTTCATCACAAGGGACGCAATAAGCATCACCTGGAGTACTGGATTGACTATGCTGTTTCAAAGCCGGGGGACGATAAAACACATACAAAAATGGAGGGCATGAAAATGCCCATAAGGTATGTCTGCGAGATGTTTATAGACCGTGTAAGCGCCTCAAAAAACTATCAGAAAGAAAAGTACACCGACAAAAGTGCACTGGAATACTATGAAAAAAGCGTGGATCACTACATGATTCATCCCGATACAAAAGCAATGCTTGAGTATCTGCTTGTCATGCTCTCTGTAAAGGGAGAAAAATATACTTACAGCTACATAAAAAAAGAGGTTTTAAAAGGGCATATCCCATACGAAAAGGATAAAATAAACCAACTAGAACAGGGACTTCATGTCTGATGGAATATCAGATATGAGGTTCATTTTTTGTCCTGTGACAGGGTGCGTGAAAACAAGACGCCCTGAGTGCAGTGCTTGTCTGGATATATATGTATAGTCGGGATTATATAAAAAGTCACCTATCAGTGGAAAACCGATATACTTCATATGGACGCGTATCTGGTGAGTGCGTCCGGTAAGAAGTCTTAGCTTGACAAGCGATAAATTATTATCCGGGTTATATTTGATTCTGATAAAGTCGGTTACTGCATATTCACCGCGTTTGAAATCAACACACCGCTCTATGGTGGAAGCATCCTTTCTTGCAATCGGAGCACTGATGCGCATGCATGCAGGTGTACACCCACTGCAGACGGCGTAGTATGTCCGGTGGATGGCACGCTTTGCGACAGCGTTGCCAAGTATCCCGCCTGCAAGTGCATGCTTTGCGACAATTGTAAGCCCTGTGGTATCTCTGTCCAGCCTGTTTATGCATCTGTATACAAACGGCTTGTTCTGACTGCCATAGTAGTACATGAGCGCATTTGCAAGCGTGTTGTCATGGTTTCCGGCGGAGGGATGGGCAGGCATATCAAACGGCTTGTTTATTACGATGATATCATCGTCCTCGTATGCTATATCAAGAGGCAGATTTACAGGTGCTATATTATCAGAGCATTCGTTTTCGACAATTTGGACTGTGATTAAATCATCCTTACACAGCCTTTCATTTGTATAGGCCCATATACCGTTTCTTAGTATGCCATGGTCTGTCTGCTTCAGCCTGACAAGCACCTGATGTGTGTAGCCACGCTCCTTCAAAAAGCCTTCTACTGTTTTTCCTGTATCATTTTCATTGATTTTGTAGTCTATTTTTCTATTCATGGCAAAGATTATATCACAAAATACAGATTTGAACATAATATATTATAAGCAAATAATGACAGGGTGCTATGTGAATACATTTTTATCACCTCTTAGTTTAGAACGTGAGACGGAATGTCTGAAAAAAGTGGCTCAAAATGATAAAGAAGCTAAGGATGAGCTTATATTACACAATATGCGCCTTGTGGCACATGTTACAAAAAAATATGCAGTAAGCGAGGATGAGATGGAGGAGCTCATATCCATAGGTACTATAGGACTGATAAAAGCAGTGTCATCATTCAAGGCTGATTACGGAAATCGTTTTGCGACCTTTGCAATCAGATGTATCGAAAATGAGATTCTGATGCACTTTAGAAGCCGTAAAAAGAGCCGGGGGGATGTGTCCATATTTGAACCTATAGGCACTGACAAGGAGGGAAACCAGATTCATCTGGTGGATGTGATTGAGAATGGACAATCTGATGTGGTATCGGATATAGAGGTATCTGAGTCGCTTAAGATTTTAAGGCAAAATATGAGAAACGTTTTATCGGACAGAGAATATTATATTATTACGAAACGCTTTGGCCTTGACGATGAAAAAGAGCTGACACAGAGACAGATTGCTAAAACACTCAGCATTTCGAGGTCATATGTTTCAAGAATTGAAAAGGCCGGTTTGAAAAAATTACGAAAACTGCTCGAATAGGTGTTTACAAAAGGCAAAAATATGTTATCATAGAGCCATGTCTTTTGTGCATTTGTCTATGCATTTACCCCAATTGGAATAGGAGTATATATGTACAGTACAGTCAGAACGGCTGTTTTGGATGGAATCAGTGCGATTCCGGTACAGGTGGAGGTTGATATTTCAACCGGTATGCCTGTTTTTGATATGGTTGGAAATCTCACCTCAGAGGTGAGAGAAGCAAAGGAACGTGTTAAAACAGCGCTGCACAGCGTTGGCATTGTTTTGCCTGCCAAGCGTATCACAGTAAATTTATCGCCTGCAAATATTAAAAAGACCGGAACAGGCTTTGATCTGCCTATAGCTGTTGCTATTTTAACAGCTATGGGGGTGATTGACGCTGATAGCATAAAGGACTGCACACTGGCAGGCGAGCTAAATCTAAACGGTGAAATTTTGCCGGTCAGCGGTATTCTGCCGATTGTATTTGATGAGTACAACAAAGGCATTGGAAAGTTTATTATTCCAAAGCAGAATGAAAATGAAGGCAGACTCGTCTGCGGTGCAAAAATATTTGGGATAAGCCATTTAAATGATGTAATTGCACATTTTGATGAGGCAGCATTTACGTGTCAGAAAACCGGCATGGTACATGAGCTGCAAATGGATGAAAAACATGCCGATTTTTGTGATGTCAACGGACAGAAATTTATTAAAAGAGCATGTGAGGTGGCTGCGGGTGGTATGCACAATATACTGCTTGTCGGACCTCCCGGTGCAGGCAAGACAATGATAGCAGAGCGTATGCCGTCCATTCTGCCTCCTCTTAGTGAAAATGAGAGGCTTGAGCTGTCAAAAATATACAGCATCTGCGGTCTTTTGGACAATGATAGCTCCTTAAGAGACAACAGGCCATTCAGAAATCCCCACTATTCTGTCACCCAGGCCGCATTAATCGGCGGAGGAACGAGAATTAATCCGGGCGAGATATCGCTTGCACACAATGGAGTTTTGTTTTTGGATGAGCTCGCTGAGTTTAAGGGCGGCCTGCTGGATCTGCTCAGGGCTCCACTTGAGGAGCACTGCATCAGGCTTTCAAGAGCCGGCAGAAACGTGACTTATCCGGCTAATTTTCTGCTTTTTGGTGCGATGAACCCATGCAGCTGCGGCTATTATCCCGATATGCAAAGGTGCCGCTGCTCAGAGCCGACTCTGCGCAGATATTTTGATAAGGTCTCACAGCCTATAATAGACAGAATTGACATATGTGTGGAGGCGTCACCACTTAGCTTTGAGGATATAAACAGTACTACATCCAATGAATCATCTGCGGACATAAGAAAGCGTGTTATGCACTGCCACGAGCTTCAAAAAGAAAGGTTTAAAGGTGAGAGCTTTTCGTATAATTCAAAAATATCAACTGACAAGCTGGAAAAATACTGTTTCCTCGGCAGTCGAGAGAAAAGCTATATGGAAAATATGTTTGACAAGCTTGGACTGACGGCACGCACATACCACAAGATACTTAAGGTTGCACGTACAATAGCTGATCTGGACGGCTGTGAAAACATAAAGACAAAGCATCTCAACGAAGCTATATGCTACAGAAGCATCAATGAGAAGTTCTGGGGAGGTGCTGTATCATGAAGTTCAAATACTGGCTTACATGCCTTACAGATATAAGCAATGCGAAGAAAAAGCTTCTGCATGATTGCAGTATAACGGCAGAAAAGCTGTTTTTTATGCCAAAGAATGAGCTTTTTGATATTTTGTTTTTCACAGATGATGACAGAAAAATAATCCTTGAATCAAGAGCTTCCTATGACGTAGAGAAGGAGTGGATATTATTTCAGCAGAAGGATATCGGCTTTGTAACAATGGAGGATGAGGCTTATCCGGACAAGCTTAGAAATATACATAATCCGCCGTATAGTCTTTTTTACATAGGCGCTCTTCCCGACAAATCAAGAAAAAGTGTCGCTATAGTCGGAGCACGGGGCAGAAGCGCATATGGCTGCGAGGTGGCAAAGGTACTGGCAGCAGCACTTTCAAGGCAGGGGATACAGATAATCAGCGGCATGGCAAGAGGAATAGACAGAGATGCCCATATGGGGTGTCTGGAGGCTGGTGGAAATACATATGCAGTTCTTGGCTCCGGAGCAGACACCTGTTATCCGAAAGAGAACCGCTTTCTGTATGATAAAATAAAGGTCTCCGGAGGCATAATCAGCGAGCTTATGCCGGGCACCGACCCGCAAAAGATGTTTTTTCCGATGAGAAACAGAATAATTTCCGGGTTATCCGATATAGTAGTTATAGTTGAGGCAAAAAAGAGAAGCGGTTCACTGATTACGGCTGATTTTGCAATGGAGCAGGGAAAGGACGTATATGTCATTCCGGGGCGTATCACCGACACCTTAAGCTACGGCTGCAACAGCCTGATAAAGCAGGGCGCAGGCATTATTTATAATATTGATGAATTTGTCTCAGACATTACAATGACTGGGTTTACAGAGTGCACACAGATGGATTTCAGAAAAAATATACTTGATAAAAAAGAAGCATTGGTGTATAGTTTACTCGATTTTTGTCCTATCGCAATCGGGACATTGTCTCAAAAAGTGCCGTATGAATTATCGGAACTATTTGAAGTGTTAGAAGATCTTATACAAAAAGGATTTGTTAAGGAGACAATTCCAAATTACTATATAAGGAGTTTATAATGGCTAAATATCTGGTTATCGTAGAGTCGCCTGCAAAAGTAAAGACTATAAAGAAATTCTTGGGAAAGAACTATGAGGTAATGGCATCAAACGGTCATGTGAGGGATCTGCCAAAGAGCAGCCTTGGAATAGATGTGGACGGAGATTTTGAACCAAAATATATCACAATCCGCGGAAAGGGTGAAATACTCGCTAAGCTTCGCAAGGAGGCTAAGAAGGCCGATAAGATATATCTCGCAACCGATCCCGACCGTGAGGGAGAAGCCATCTCATGGCATCTGCTTCACGCACTTAAACTTGAGGGCAAGGATGTCAGCCGTATCAGCTTTAATGAGATCACGAAGAATGCTGTCAAGGAATCATTAAAGCATCCAAGAAAAATAGATATGGATCTTGTGGACGCACAGCAGGCCAGACGAGTTTTGGATCGTATAGTAGGTTACAAAATCAGTCCGCTGCTTTGGGCCAAGGTTAAGAGAGGGCTTAGTGCGGGAAGAGTGCAGTCTGTTGCACTTCGCATTATCTGTGACAGGGAGGATGAAATCAATGCATTTATCCCTGAGGAGTACTGGAGCCTTGATGCCACGGTTGATGTGGAGGGTGAGAAGAAGCCGATCACTGCAAAGCTATACGGCAGGGGCGACAATAAGATAGCCATTTCCTCAAAGAATGAGATGGATAAGGTGCTTAACGAAATAAAGGGAAAGGATTGCAAAGTGCAAAATATTAAAAAAGGACAGCGCAGCAATAAAGCTCCGCTTCCTTTTACGACCAGTACTTTGCAGCAGGAGGCTTCAAAGGCTTTGAATTTTCCGATTTCAAAGACAATGCGTATAGCTCAGCAGCTCTATGAGGGAGTAGACATAAAGGGACAGGGTACGGTAGGTATCATCACATACCTGCGTACCGATTCTGTGCGTGTATCAGATGAGGCTGAGGCCATGGCAAAGGATTTTATTTCAAAAAGCTATGGAGACAAATATCTTTCCACCGGTGAGGGAACAAAGAAGAGCAGCAAAAATATCCAGGATGCCCATGAGGCAATCAGGCCAACTGATATAAACAGAGTGCCTTCTGAGATTAAGGAGTCACTGTCGAGAGACCAGTTCAGGCTTTATCAGCTTATCTGGAAGCGTTTTACTGCAAGCCGTATGGCAAAATCCGAGTACGAGACTACTACAGTAAAGCTTTCAGTCGGAGATTATGTATTCAGCTTTGCTACCTCAAGACTGTTATTTGATGGTTTTGAGCTTGCATATACTGCCGCAGACGATGCAAAGAAAGAAAAGCAGCCTGTTCTTAAAAATCCTCTGACAGAAGAATCGCTTCTTACAGTTGAGGAGCTTTTGCCTAAGCAGCATTTTACCCAGCCCCCGGCACATTACACTGAGGCTTCTTTGGTAAAGACGCTTGAAGAGCTTGGAATAGGACGTCCGAGTACCTACTCTCCAACAATATCTACAATACTTGCCAGACGCTATATTACCAAGGAGAGTAAAAATCTCTATGTGACAGAGATAGGAGAGGTTGTTAATTCTATTATGAAGGAATCATTTCCTACTATTGTCGATGAGCATTTTACAGCCAATATGGAGTCGCTTTTAGATGCGGTAGCCGAGGGAAAGGTTAACTGGAAGACAGTTGTTGAGAATTTTTATCCTGATCTTAAAGATGCAATCGACAAGGCTGAAAATGAGCTTGAGAAGGTTACAATACATGATGAGGTGACAGATGAAATCTGCCCTGAGTGCGGACGCAATCTGGTTATAAAATACGGACCTCACGGCAAGTTTTTGGCATGTCCGGGATTTCCTGACTGCAGATTCACTATGCCTTATCTTGAAAAAATCGGCGTCAATTGCCCTAAATGCGGTAAGGATGTTGTACTTAAGAAAACAAGGAAGGGAAGAAAATACTATGGCTGTATTGACAACCCTGAGTGTGATTTTATGAGCTGGGGCAGACCAGTTGCAGAAAAATGCCCTCGTTGTGGAGGATATATGATTATAAAGGGAAATAAGATTGCCTGCGCAGATGAGCAGTGCGGCTACGTAACAGATAAAAAGCCCGAAAGAGAGGAATAACAATTAATGGGAGTACAATTATTAGATAAGACACGTAAGATTAATAAGCTTCTTCACAACAACAATTCATCAAAGGTTGTGTTCAATGATATATGTCAGGTGCTCACCGGTGTGCTCGACTCAGACATACTTGTAATCAGCAAAAAGGGCAAGGTGCTTGGCTCAAGTATCTGCAAGGGCGTGGATGAGCTTCATGAACTGATAGTAGATGAGGTTGGAGGCTATATTGACACTGAACTCAATGAAAGACTTCTTGGCATACTTTCAACAAAGGAAAATGTAAACCTCGAGACACTTGGCTTTGGTGAAGATACAAGAATGTACAAGGCTATTATCACACCGATTGATATAGCCGGCGAGAGGCTTGGAACTCTTTTTGAGTACAGAAGTGACAGAGAGTATGACATTGACGATATCATTCTTACAGAGTATGGCACGACAGTGGTTGGGCTTGAGATGATGAGATCCGTGAATGAGGAGAATGAAGAGGAAAAGAGAAAGGTAGCGATTGTCCGTTCGGCTATCAATACACTTTCTTATTCTGAGCTTGAGGCTATTCTTCACATCTTTGATGAGCTTGACGGCAATGAGGGTATACTTGTTGCCAGCAGAATAGCCGACAGAGTAGGCATTACCCGCTCGGTAATCGTAAATGCCCTTCGCAAGTTTGAGAGTGCAGGCGTTATCGAATCACGCTCATCCGGCATGAAGGGCACATATATCAAAGTAGTAAACGATGTAGTTTTTGATGAGCTTGACAGAATCCGAAATAAAAACAAGTAAATAAATTTAAGCATATTTTAAGGACTTATGTTTGAAAGAACATAGGTCTTTTCTATGTTTTCGGCATATATATAGTGCGTCTGTCGACAAAATAATACAATATAATGTAAAAAACAACAAAAACATCTTGTGTTTTGTCGATTTTACTTTATAATACATATATTAGAGCAGACAATCAATGATTTAAATGCCCAGATACAGGATTTGAGCACCTATAAGGAGGAGCAGGCAGCCTTTGAGGAGGAAAAAGAAAAATACTATGAGGAGGTTGTTTTTTCAGATAAAGCACCCGATATAAAAGAATATAAGAAATTCTACGAGCAGGTAGATCCTGCCAATGCAGAAATCTTATATAAACAGGTGTGTGAACAGCTTGAACAGGATGATGAAATTAAGGATTATGCCCAGACATATTCCAAAATGAAGCCTAAGGAGGCCGCAGCTATTTTTGACAGCATGACCGACAATCTGTCACTTGTTGCCAAGATATTAAATGCCATGGATGCCCAGTCGAGAGGTAATATCCTTGGTAAAATGGATTCGGCTACGGCGGCAAAGGTTACTAAGATTATGAATCCTTCACAGAACTGATAGCATATCTGGTAACAATAATAAAAGAAAGGAGGAGAATATGGCAGACAATACAATATCACCTGTTGTACCAAATGTATCAGGTGGACGGACTGTTTCGACAGGGCAGAAGGCTGTAACGCAAACATCTGCACAATCCGGTATTGACTTTAAAAGCTATCTTGGCGGCCGGACAGCTGTGCAGGATAACAGCACTACATTTTTAAAGCGAAGAAACTCTTATACTTTAAATAAAAACAAAACTAAGGAAATAAGCATCAAAACTGCATCAAAAAACAGCCCTACAGAAAGCGAAGTTAAAAAAATCACCGATGATATATCTTCGCAGATAGTTGAAAAAGTAACTGATGACCTCGATATATCTGAGGATGAACTTAATAATGCAATGCAGCTTCTTGGACTGACAGCTATGGATTTACTCAACCCTGCAAATCTGTCGGCATTATATTGTGAGGTCACCGGAAATGCATCTGATCCACAGGCACTTGTTTTAAATGCCGACTTTACTGCACTGTTTAATGATGTGTCTCAGGTTGCATCTGAAAATGATGCACAGCTTGATTTATTATCACAGCTTACTGCTTCAGATGATGGTGAAATACTAGATGCAGATATAGTTTCTTCGGCTGATACAACGGAAAAAACGGTTGACAGCAGCTATGACGATACAGCAGCTTCGGGTCAGAATATAAACGACACTGCTGATGAAGCTGTTAAGGTATATGATGGCGGTACACAGGACAGTTCTTACCAAAACCCGGACGAAGGCACTTCTTCAGGCGAAACAGGCAATGGTATTACATCAGATGAAAATACAGAAAAGACTCAGTCAAAGTCTCAGGTTGACAGTAGCTTTGATGATTCAGGTGAGCGCGTGTTGCATCATGATGATGACGCACACTCAGACAATTCAGTACTTCATGCATCTGTCAGCGAACAGCTGAATACTGATACTTCATTTGAAATGTCACAGTCACAAAGCCGATTACGTGTTGATACGACCGATATCATCAGACAGATTGTCGACAGTATGAGCATATCAAACACCACTGAAGAATCGGCAATTAACCTTAAGCTTACACCTGAAAGCCTTGGAAGAATGTATATCAACGTATCTCAGAAGAACAGCGAGATATCTGCAAGAATTGCAGTTTCCAATGAGGCTGTAAAAGAAGCCTTACAGACACAGATGGTCAATCTCAAGGAAGCCTTAAACAATTCAGGCATCAGGGTAAATGAGGTGGAAATCACCGTTGCATCACATGAGTTTGAGAGGAATCTCGAGCAGGGTGCTGCAAACGATAGCAGACAGCAGGAGAGCACAAATTCCTATAATGGTTCAAACAGCTCTGACAGCGGCATAGACAGCGATATGATGCAGGATCGCGCTGAAGAAAGACTTGTGACACAGATTATGAGAGATAACGGAAATTCAGTAGATTTCACAGCATAAGGTGTCATGAAAAAGGAGGACAAATGGCAATTACAGCAAATGTTACAAACGGAAAGCTAGACAAGACAAATACCACTCCGACACAAAACAGAAAAACAAGCAGTGCAAAAGCAAGTGGCTCAAATCTTGGCTATGATGATTTCTTAAAGCTTTTAAGTGCAGAGATGCAGTACCAGGATCCGCTTGAACCAACAAGCAACACCGACTATGTGGCACAGATGGCTACATTCTCACAGCTGGAGGCAACTCTTTCTATGAAAGAATCCATGGCATCATCAAATGACCAGACTACAAAGAGTGCAGCACTTTCACTTGTAGGCAAGGAGGTTATTGTTACTGATAAGGATAGTGCTTCCGGATACTACAGTGGCAAGGTAGACTATGTCACATATAAGGATGGCAAGATTCAGCTGTCTATCAATGAAAAAATGTACGACTACTCGAGTCTCTATTCTGTATCAACGGATGAGTACTACGATGCAATTGTAAACTCAAGTACATTTTCAAGTCTTATAGCAAAGCTTCCAAAGATAGAGGATCTGACGATAGATTCAAAGGGCAGCATAGAGGAAGCAAGAAAGCTGTACGACGGACTTTCGGATTATGGCAAGCAGTTTATAAATGCCAGTGATTACAGCAAGCTTCAGGCTTATGAGGATAAGCTTAAGGAGCTTATTGCGGCAGATAAAAATAATCAGGCTGACAGTAAAGAAAACGATACGAATCAGACTGCGTGAGGTGGATTATGAAGAATATCGTTAATAATTACTCATCCATAGAGCAGCTGACAAATCAATATCTAAATAAGCAAAAATCTACAGAAAAAAAGATAAATGGTATATCTTTTGAGGAAATATTAAAGCAGCAGACACAGCCGGTTAAATTCTCAAAGCATGCATCAATGAGGCTGACACAGAGAAATATTAATCTTTCCGACGACCAGAGCATGCGTCTTCAAAAGGGGATAGCAGCTGCAGATAGCAAGGGTGTAAACGATTCACTTGTGCTTGTAGATGATATTGCGTTTATAGTAAATGTGCCAAGTAAGACCGTTGTCACTGCAATGGACCAAGCGGAAACTAATTCAAATGTATTTACAAATATTGATGGAGCGGTAATTATGTAGCCGGACCTTTTAAGGAGGCAGAGGGCTTTTGAATGACAGAAAAAGCCTATACCGTCCATCTATACTATAGGAGGACAAACAACTATGATGAGATCACTTTATTCTGCTGTGTCAGGACTCAAGACACATCAGACAAGAATGGATGTTATTGGTAACAACATCGCAAACGTAAATACTGAGGCCTTTAAGGCATCTTCAGTGCGTTTCAGTGAGATTATGTACCAGACTACATCGGGCGCTTCGGCCGGAAACGGAGCCAGCGGTACCGGTGGAAAAAATGCAAAGCAGATAGGTCTTGGTGTAAAGTCGGGTGCAACTGCTGTAAATATTACCGGAGCCGGTTCCGCTGAGACTACCGGTAATCCATTTGATCTTAGATTAAATGACAAAAACGCGACTAACTTTTTTGTGGTAAGTGATGGAACAAACCGTCTTTTCACCCGTGCCGGCGATTTCTATGTAGATGGTAACGGTTATTTATGTATGAGCTCTACAGGATATACATTGCAGGGATGGCAGGTAGATGCAAAGGGCAACGTGATAAAGGATACGGTATCATCACTGCAGGTAATGTCGTCTGCCACTAAAACCTCAGCTCCGGAGGCTACAACAAAGGCATATGTATCAGGTGTGCTTGATAAAAATGATGCCCAGGCAGCCAACACCGGAAGAATCATCACTATAGGCTTTTTTGATGACCTGGGATACAACTATACTGCAAAGTTTGGTATTAAAAAGACAAATACCGATGGTACATATGATGTAACGCTTAAGGATATCGTTGATTCTAAGGGAAATTCAATATTTGATGTGGACAAGGATGGTAATTTTATTACAAGCCAGGGACCAAACGGACAGACAATGTACTCGTATAAAGGAAGGGCTGTAGATCCCCAGACTATATTTGAGGACGCTTCGCTCGTTTTTGACCAGAGTGAGGGTACTTTTACATCAATTTCAAGTGCAAATTCACCGGCTGCAAAGACAATAAACCTGAATCTTTCCGTCTTAAACACACAGGATGCCTCAATCAACGGAAGTAATTTCAGTAATATAGAAGTGGATTTCAGCAAATCCATGAACTATAATAATAACGGAACCTCTACTATCGGAGGTATGAACGGTGACTTGCAGGGCGATGGCAAGGGAAAAGCACTCGGAGCACTTACAGGCATAACTGTCAGTGACGATGGTAAGATATACGGTTCATATGACAATGGTAATACAGTTATACTCTGCCAGATAGCTGTGGCACAGTTTGCCAATGCATCAGGTCTTGAAAAAATCGGAGACGACTGCTATCAGAGCACATTAAACTCAGGTGAGTTTGATGGAATAGGAGTTGAAATATCAGCTGACGGAGGCTCTATCTCATCAGGAGAGCTTGAGATGTCAAATGTAGATTTGTCTTCACAGTTTACGGATATGATAGTAACTCAGCGTGGATTTCAGGCAAACTCACGTGTCATCACTACATCTGATACACTTCTCGAGGAACTTATCAATCTTAAGAGATAATAATTTCGCAAGGTATTGGGGGATGGCTTAGGTCATTTCCCAATATTTTGTGTATTTTTTATTAAAAATATTATTTTTACATAGACATTTACACTAAAATTTAGTAGAATTATAACTAAGGTCATTCGACAAATATTTATTTATGGAAGGTGTGTATAAGTGGATATAGCATCTCTTTTAGGAGTAATTCTTGGTATCGGAATGGTTTTGTTCGGTATCATTCAAAATGGTGGGGTACCTGCATTATTAAACTTTCTTGATGCGCCCTCTGCAATTATCACGATAGGTGGTTCACTCTCGGCTGTGCTTTGCTCTAACAAGCTATCGGGCTTTATAGCCGGAATCAAGTCATTTGCACTTCCTTTTAAGGAAAAGAGCGTAGACCCTGGAGAGACAATAAATAAAATAATAGAGCTGTCAAATGTCAGCCGTAAGGAGGGGCTTTTAGCCCTCGAGGAAGCTGCCGGCAGTATAGACGATGAATTCTTAAAGAAGGGTATTATGCTTGTAGTAGACGGTACGGATGCAGAGCTTGTGAGAGGCATTCTTGAAACAGATATGCTAAGCATGGAGGAACGTCATAAGAAAACAATTTCTTTCTGGGAATTCTGGGGAGAGCAGGGTCCTGCCTGGGGTATGATCGGTACACTTATCGGTCTTATCAATATGCTTAAAAACCTTGAGGATTCTTCAACAATAGGTCCGAATATGGCGGTTGCCCTTGTTACTACATTCTACGGTTCGCTTATTGCCAACTGGCTTTGCGCCCCATTTGCTAACAAGCTTAAGGCTAACAATGAGCTTGAGCTCACTCTCAAGACTCTTATCATAGAAGGTCTGCTTTCCATTCAGGCGGGTGAAAACCCACGAGTTATTGAGGAAAAGCTCAAGTCCTTCCTTTCACCTGACAAGAGAGAGGCTCTCTCACCAGAAGGCGGAGGTGAGGAATAGTGGCGAAAAGGAGACCTGAGGATCCGCCAAAGGGAGCACCGGCGTGGCAGTCAACCTTCTCGGATCTTATGAACCTGCTTTTATGCTTTTTCGTGCTCTTGTTCTCTATGTCAACTGTTGACGCTGAGAAATTCCAGCTGGTCATTGCATCACTGACAAGCAGTGTTAGTGTTTTGCCGGGAGGCAGCACATCTATCGGTGATGGCAGGCTTGTTGGAGCAGGAGTCAGCCAGCTTGAGTTTTTGGATAAATATTACAATGATCTGGCCAATTCCAAATCGACAACTGAAAGCACCACAGAGGGTGATGACAAGAATGCCGAAGAACAGTATGAGCAGATGGAGCTTTCTGAATCTGAAAAAATGTCAGAACAGATAGAAAAACAGCTCGAAAACACTAGCTTACAGGATGCTGTGGAAGTGGATTTCAATGCACAGTACGTGCAATTGAGTCTGAATGGAGCCCTGTTGTTTGAATCGGGTAAGGCTGATGTAATGGAAGAGGCATATCCGGTAGTGAACAAGATTTCATCTATTTTAGCTGCATATCAGGATAATCTGATAGAGATTGAAGGGCATACTGACAATGTTCCGGTTTCATCACGTTCCAAGTATGAGAGTAATGATGTGCTTTCTATGTACAGAGCACTGAGCGTTGCAAATTACATCAGGGACAATACAAGCTTAAACCCTGCCCATATAAAGTCATCCGGAAGAGGAGACTATGATCCGGTTGCGGACAACTCTACTCCAGAGGGAAGGGCCAGAAACAGACGTGTAGAGATTAAGGTGTATAATTCTTACAATTCAGAGTTCAATACCAATTAATCCGGAAAGGAATGCATATGAAAAAGAATTTAATTTCAGTACTGATTTTAGCACTTTGTTTTGCAAACCTTGTGCTTACAGCACTGCTTATATTTACAATTATACCTGAGACAAAAAAGGCAAACAATCTGATAGACCAGGTGTGTCAGGCTATATCACTAGACTTAAACAGTGGCACTGCAACTAGTGGTTCACAGCTGCCGCAGGATCAGATTGTTGATTATGCACTTACAGCCGATGATGATACACTTACCTTCAATTTTGCCCCATCTGAGGATGGCAATACACATTATCTTGTTTGTGGCATATCACTTTCACTCAACAAAAAGAGTGACGGATATAAGACCTACGGTGAGGATTTGTCCGCCAAGAAAAATGTTATCTTAGCAGACATTACAGACATAATAGGCGATTACACAATGGAACAGTACAACACCGATAAGAGTGCTGTTCATGATAAGATTCTCAAAACTCTCCAGAAGAAATTCGGAGCAGACTATATAGTAGATGTAAATATTGTATCTTCGCTTACCCAGTGATGATTTCTTTACAAATACTTATGCCGGTATTAAAACAGGCAGATATTTAATAATTTGGATACAGGTGGTGATTAACAGATGGGTGATGTTTTATCTCAGAGTGAGATAGACAATCTGCTCAATGCCCTAAGCAGCGGCGAGTTTGATGTAGATGAAATAAAAGAGAATAGTGAACAGACGGTCAAAGACTATGATTTCGCCCGCCCATCTAAGTTTTCAAAGGAACATCTAAGGACCCTTGAAATAATATTTGAGCATTATGGAAGGCTTCTTACAACAAACCTTCCCGTTTATCTGCGAAAGTCAGTGCAGGTAGAGGTGATGAATTCGGAGGCAGTTACATACTCAGAATTCACAAATGCGCTTTCAAATCCGGTGCTGCTTGGCATTGTCAACTTTGCACCGTTACAGGGGAATATAATAGTTGAAATGGCTTCCGGTCTTGGATATGCTATTGTAGACCGTATGCTTGGCGGAAGGGGAGATTCTCTCGATAAGACGAGAGAATTTTCAGAGATTGAGCTTTTGATTATTGAGCGTATTTTAGTTATATGCATTAATCTGCTCCATGAGCCGTGGCAGAATGTACTTGATATAAGCCCTCATTTAGAGCGAATTGAGACCAATTCCCAGTATGCTCAGATTATATCTCCCAGCGAGGTGATAGCTATTATCACTATGAATATAAAGATTGGTGATGTTGAGGGATTGATGAATATATGTCTGCCTTATATCACACTTGAATCTGTTATAGATAAGCTGAATACCAGATACTGGTATTCTAACATACAAAATCATGATGAAACCAACTATAGAAATGCCATAGAAAGCCTTATTCAAAAATCACAAATACCGGTCAAAGCGGTACTTGGCAAGAGTCTTATATCAGTAAAGGATTTTTCTACGCTTGTGCCGGGTGATGTAATAAGACTTGACACCAATGTGGATGATGAGTTGGACATTTATGTAGGAAATATCAAAAAGTTTACTGCACTACCTGGTTCTTCCGGTGATAAATATGCGGTAAGAATTACATCAGTAGTCAGAGAGGAGCAATAAATCATGGATGGAGTTTTATCGCAGGAGGAAATAAATGCATTGTTAAATAACAACGATGCGGCGGATTCGAGCGATGAGATATTGACAGAATCCGAAAAGGATGCGATTGGAGAGATTGCCAATATCAGTATGGGAACAGCTGCAACCACGCTGTTTTCACTTGTAAATAGAAGAGTAGAGATTTCTACTCCTGTTGTTTCTTTTTCAAATTGGGACAAAATTGTTGACGAGTATGAAAAACCGTGTGTGTTTATCAAAATCGGATACACACAGGGGTTAAATGGAAGCAATATTCTCGTACTCAAAGAAAAGGATGTAAAAATTATAACCGACCTTATGATGGGTGGAGATGGAACGAATATAAATGGTGAGATTGGAGAGCTGCACCTTAGTGCTATCAGTGAGGCAATGAACCAGATGATGGGTTCTTCCGCCACATCTCTTTCGTCTATGCTCAATCGTACTATCGATATCAGCCCTCCTATCGCAGAGGTTGTTGATTTAAAAAACACCTTAAACGAGGGTGAAATTGACAGCTTCCTGTCTGAAGAGTTTGTAAAGATTTCCTTCCATATGGAGATTGGGGATCTAGTAGACAGCGAGATAATGCAGCTTTACCCACCGGCATTTGTAAAGGAAATGTGTAAGGGGGTATCTCAGAATATGGAGCTTGATACACAAAGTGTGACAGAGGATGTTCCTCAAAGTTCAAACACCGCCACACAGGCTGCGCCTATACAACAGCCACAGGATAGTGGCAGCATGAATAATGCTTCCGCAAACAGTCAGGGCATGATAAACGAAAATATGATGAATTCGAATATGAATAGTCAGAATATGATGAATCAGGGAATGATGAACCAGAATATGGGGGCACAAAATATGATAGGCAATCAGGTTAATGTACAGAACGCTCAATTCACCCCTTTTGGAGCCATGCCAAATCAGGTCTACCAGCCTGAAAACATTGATTTAATCATGGATGTTCCTCTTGAAGTGACAGTTGAGCTTGGACGCACCAAAAAATCCATTTCCGAAATACTCGATTTCGGTCCGGGCAAGATCATAGAGCTTAATAAGCTGGCAGGAGAACCGATAGATATTCTTGTAAATGGTAAATATGTAGCTAAGGGCGAGGTTGTTGTAATTGAGGAAAGCTTTGGTGTACGAATCACTGAGATAGTCAATTCAAAGATAAACACCGGAAAGACAAAATAGTTTCAGCTGACATTTAATCAATACTATGCAGAGGAATTAAAATGATATTAGCAGCAACATCACTGGACAGCTTTGTCCAGCTCATCACAGTTTTAATAATTTTTGTTTTTGTGCTTATCCTGACATATTTTACCACCAGATGGATGGCGGGTATCCAGAAGGGGCGAAGCTTTAATAAGAATCTTAGAATTATTGAAACAATAAGCGTCGGAAATAATAAGATGATCAGTATTGTTGAGGCAGGTACAAAATATATCGTTGTTTCAATCGGAAAGGATGATGTGAATTATCTCACCGAGCTTAAGGAGGAGGAATTAAAGGATTTATCATTTAAGGATCCTCAAAGCATGATGCAGAATCCGGAATCCTTTTCAGCAATTATGGATAAATTGAAAGAAAAGTACAGTAACAGGAGCAGACATGAATAGATTCATGAAGAAATTCAAGGCTGTATATTGCAATGCATCATTTATTTTTGCAATTGCAGTCCTTATGGTAACAATTTCATTATGCATATTTTATCCTGACAGTGTAAATGCAAGTCAGAGCCCCTCACCATCCGGTGATATCAGTACAAATGATGTGACAAACGATTTGGATGACGTTAAAAGTCTTGACAGTGGTGACAAGGATTTAGCCGATGCCACCTCTGACAGCACAAATGGTCTGAACATATATTACAACAATGAGTCAGGCTCTCTGTCCACACCTGTCAGGATGTTTTTGGTGCTTACAGTATTATCTTTAGCACCTTCTATTCTCATCATGCTGACTTCTTTTACAAGAATTATTATCGTACTGCATTTTGTCAGAACAGCTATCGGTACCCAGACAGCACCACCTAATCAGGTCCTTGTCGGTTTGGCTTTGTTTTTGACACTTTTTATTATGTGGCCGACTTTTTCACAGGTAAACGAAAAGGCTATAAAGCCCCTTGATGAGGGTAAAATCACCCAGCAGGAGGCTATAAAGGAGGCTGAGGGACCATTCAGGGAGTTTATGTATGGGCAGACACAGACTAAGGACATAAAGCTGTTTGTGGATATCTCAGGAGATGAGTACGATGACTATGATGATGTACCTTTTACAACACTTGTTCCGGCCTTTATACTTAGTGAGCTTAGAACAGCCTTTATATTAGGCTTTTTAATATACATTCCGTTTATAGTAATAGATATGGTTGTTTCATCAGTGCTAATGTCAATGGGTATGATGATGCTTCCACCGACAACCATCTCGATGCCGTTTAAGGTACTTTTGTTTATCCTTGCGGATGGCTGGGATCTGGTTATTGGTAATCTGGTCAAGACGTTTTACTAGGAGGTGTACATATGATTACCCAGGAAGCTGTTTTGGATATTGCCAGAGAGGCAATTTATACTACAATCATTACATCAGCTCCGCTTTTGCTTATTTCGCTGATTGTCGGACTTATAGTCAGTATATTTCAGACAGTTACGTCAATTCAGGAGCAGACACTTACATTTGTGCCAAAAATAATTGCAATTTTTCTTGTGATGATGCTCTGTGGCTCATGGATGCTCGACACTATGTCCGGATTTATGACTGATTTGTGGTCCAAATTCAGTTATTATATAAGCATGGGATAGGATGATATATGATTAATTATTCTTTTTCTATTGCAAATTTTGAATATTTTTTGCTGATTCTGGTGCGTATTGCATCATTTGTGTACATAGCTCCGTTTTTTGGAGATAATGCGGTTCCGGCACGTGTCAAGACCGGCTTATCAGCCTTTGTTGCTTTGTTTATGTACAATATCATAGAAAGACCACAGCTTTCCTATGTCAGTGCAGTAGGTTTTGCTGTACTGGTCGTAAAAGAAGGAATTACAGGACTGCTCATAGGTTTTGCGGCCAATATATGTAATTCCATTGTTATTTTTGCGGGAAATCTGATTGATATGGATATAGGTCTGTCCATGGCAACAGAATTCAATCCATCGATGAATTCAGAGACAACAGTTACAGGTAATTTCTACTATTACGTAGTTCTTGTCCTGCTTCTTGTATCTGATATGCACACATATCTTATAAGGGCAGTTTGTGACTCCTTTTCAGTTGTACCGCTTGGAGGTGCACAGTTTCAATTTGACAATATGCTCTCTACCATGACTAAGTATATGGGCGATATGTTTGTAATAGGCTTCAGGATATTTCTTCCGGTCTTTGCGTGCATGATGATAATGAACTGTATACTGGGAATCATGGCAAAGGTTGCGCCTCAGATGAATATGTTCTCTGTAGGTATCCAGTTAAAAATTATAGCAGGATTTATTGTATTATTTTTGATAGTATATCTAATTCCGAACATTGCTAATTTTATTATTACAGAAATTAAGACTATGGTGGTTTCGATAATTGATGGAATGTACTGACAGTTTAGATGAATTTTCCAAATTGCATACAGTGTTGTGCTACAATCTGCAATGGTTTGCACAGGATGGCGAGGGCGGCGAGAAAACAGAGCCGGCAACTGAAAAGAAGTTAAAGGATGCCAGGGAAGAGGGCAAGGTAGCAAAAAGCAAGGAGCTTACAGCTGCCTTTGATCTTATAGTGCTGTTTTTAGTATTAAAGATATTTATATCCTTTGTAGGGGGCAATCTGATTGGATTGTTTTCTACTGTATATAAAAAAATGCCTGACTTTTTAAAGGAGTCACAGGAGCAGATTTCATCTGTTTCGGTCACGCATTATTTAAATAATGTAATACTTCAGTTTTTACTGACTGTGCTGCCGTTTTTTGCTTTCGGAGTTGTAATCACGATTCTCGTGAGTATCATCCAGGTTGGATTTAAAATATCCACTAAGCCTATGGCTCCAAAGCTTAGCAAGTTTAATCCCATAAACGGATTTAAGAGGATACTGTCAAAGGACTCCATCTTTGAGCTTCTTAAGTCTGTACTAAAGGTAGGAATCATTATGTATGTGGCTTATTCCTCTGTTAAATCACATCAGAATGATATATTTATACTCTATGAGCTTCCGCTCAAACAGGCAATAGTACTGATTGGTGATATCATCATAAATACCGGTCTTAAGATCAGTATTGTCTATATGATAGTCGGTATTGCTGACTTTGCTTACAATAAGCACAAGTTTAACAATGATATGAAGATGACCAAACAGGAGGTCAAGGATGAGTTTAAAAATACAGAGGGAGATCCGGCCATTAAGGGTCAGCAGCGTAAACGTATGCAGGAGGCTTCACAGCGAAGGATGATGCAGGATGTGCCAAAGGCTGATGTTGTCATCACCAACCCTACTCACTTTGCTGTTGCAGTAAAGTACGATGCTCAAAAAAATGATGCTCCGGTAGTGGTCGCAAAGGGTCAGGATTATGTGGCGCAGAAAATAAAGGAAATAGCAAGAGACAATAATATCCGTATAGTCGAGAATAAACCTCTTGCACGAATGCTCTTTCACAATGTGGATCTTGGAGCTGAGATACCGCCTGAGCTTTATCGGTCAGTTGCGGAAATACTTGCCATGATTTACAAGGAAAATAATTAGATTAATTTATTATTATAAAACAAAAAGATAAATACGGACTTTATATATGCAGTCCGTGATTTAACGGAAAGGAGGAATAGAATATGTTAAAAAAGACAGATTTAGGTGTTGGATTATATCTGTTATGTGCTATTTTGTTTTTTATCATACCTATTCCATCCTTCCTGTTAGATGTTATGCTTGCATTCAACCTTTCAATAGCACTCATCATTCTTTTTAAGGTGCTTTTTGTAAAAGAAGTGCTTGATATGTCATTTTTCCCGACACTATTACTGTTTACGACTATATTCAGGATTTCACTTAATGTCTCATCTACCAGGCTTATTTTATCAACCGGAAACCCGGGTGTGGTTGTAAATGTGTTTGGTCAATTCGTCGGTGGAGGTAATTTAGTCATCGGTGCAATCGTTTTTATAGTGCTCATTATCATCCAGTTTGTTGTTATCAACAAGGGATCTGAGCGTGTTGCTGAGGTAACTGCACGATTCACGCTCGATGCTATGCCCGGCAAACAGATGGCTATTGATGCCGACTTAAACACAGGAGCCATTACTGACAAGGAAGCCAAGGCTCGCCGTGATAAAATCCAGAAGGAGTCAAGCTTCTACGGAGCTATGGATGGTGCTACAAAGTACGTAAAGGGAGATGCAGCAGCCGGTATTATTATTACACTTATCAACCTGGTTGGAGGCACCATAATGGGTGTTATGTTCCAGGGGCTTGATGCAAATGAGGCTATACAGAAGTTTGGCCTGCTCACAATCGGAGACGGACTTGTTTCACAGATACCGTCTTTACTTATATCTCTTTCGACCGGTATTCTTGTCACAAAAGGCTCCAATGAGAATGATTTTTCAGGAGAGCTTTTAGGCCAGCTCTTTGGCACAGCCAAGGTGCTTTATATTGTATCAATTGTACTTGTGGTTTTAGGTATACTCACACCTCTTCGCAATGAGTGGTGGCTCTTTATTGGGCTTGCGGTGGCTTTTTTTGTAACAGGTAAAAATCTGGATAAAAAAGCCGGTATTGAGAGCATAGAGGATGAGACCGCACAGGCTGAAAGCGATGCCGAGGAAATACGAAAACCCGAAAATGTCGTTTCACTGCTGCAGGTTGACCCTATTGAGCTTGAGTTTGGCTATGGTATCATTCCTCTTGCAGATGTAAATCAGGGAGGGGATCTGCTTGACCGAGTTGTAATGATAAGGCGACAGATTGCTTTAGAGCTTGGAACTGTCGTACCTATCATACGATTAAGGGATAATATACAGCTTAATCCTAATCAGTATATCATCAAGATAAAGGGCATACAGGTAACAGAAGGTGAGATACTTTTTGATCACTACATGGCTATGAATCCGGGCTATGTGGAGGAGGAGATAACAGGTATTCCTACATTTGAGCCTTCATTCCATCTTCCGGCCATATGGATTACGGAAAGCCAAAGAGAGCGTGCTGAGAGTCTTGGATATACAGTTGTAGATCCGCCATCGATTATAGCTACTCATCTGACTGAGGTTATCAGATCTCATATTGCAGAGCTTCTCACCAGACAGGATGTACAGAATCTGGTCAACAATCTCAAGGAATCAAATCCTGTCATTGTGGACGAACTCATACCAAAGCTGCTTGGTCTTGGTGAGATTCAGAAGGTGCTTCAGAATCTTTTGAGCGAGGGAATTTCTATTAGGGATCTGCTTACAATTTTTGAGACGCTTGCCGATCACGCACAGACCACCAGGGATACAGATGTACTTACGGAATACGTGCGCCAGGGCTTAAAGAGAGCTATATCAAGTAAGTATTTTCCTGCAAATGAGACCACAAGTGTCATCACACTTGACCCTGCTGTGGAGCAGGAAATTATGTCATCTGTTAAACAGACAGAGCAGGGCTCTTACCTTTCTCTTGATCCTGACAGGATAAAGGCTATTATCAAATCTGTTGAAACAGAAATTGGTAAGTTGGAAAGTTTGGGAAAGAGTGCTATTATTATTACATCTCCAATTGTTAGAATGTACTTTAAGAAAATGACTGAGGATTATTTCAAGGATCTCATTGTGTTATCCTACAATGAGGTTGAATCAAATGTTGAGCTTCAGTCGGTAGGAATGGTGACTGCATAAATGACTATTAACAAATTCACTGGAAAAACAAAAGAAGAAGCAATTGAATGTGCAAAGCAGGCCTTTGGTCCAAATGCTGTGATTATGAATATCAAGGAGATTAAGCCAAAGGGATTATTTGGTATATTCAAAAGCTCAACATATGAGGTGACTGCGGCTATGGATGAAAAAAAACAGACACAGACAATAACGACCTCGCAGCTTGCAAGGACTACACTCCCGGGTAAAATTGATTACAAGGCAGATGAAGAAATAAAGATGCCTTCATTCGCCCCAAAATCTGCATCTGAGACCTTAAAACCTACACCTGCACCGGCAGCCCCAAAGGCGGCTGAACAGACCAGCGATATTGAACAGGAAATCAAGGAGCTTGATTCCATTGCCAAAATGATGGAAAGCACATTTGATAAACCTCAAAATAAGGAGCCTTCAAAGCCCCAAAGTGCACAGGAACTTAAATTTGTCCGCATTTTATACAAGACACTGCTGGATAATGAGGTGGATGAGAAATATATCAACCAAATTCTTGATGAAATCGAGAAATTCCTACGTCCCGGTAACAGTCTCGATGTGATTTTATCAAATGTATACCAGAAACTCATTTTAAGATTTGGTCAGCCTGAAACTATAAAGGTAAACGGCAAAAAACCAAGAGTTGTTTTCTTTGTCGGACCGACAGGCGTTGGCAAGACAACCACAATTGCTAAAATTGCTTCAAAATTCAAGGTTAATTATAATAAAAATATCGCATTTATCACTGCTGATACATACAGAATAGCTGCAACAGACCAGTTACGTACATTTGCAAATATTCTGGATACACCTTTGTCTGTCATTTATACTGCCACAGAGTTAAATAGTGCGGTGGCTGAATATGAGCAGGCAGATGTGATTTTTGTTGATACAGCGGGCTTTTCACACAAGAACGAGACACAGCGGAATGATATGAGAGCACTTCTTGCAGGTCTATCACCTGAATATGAGAAGTCGGTATATCTCGTCTTAAGTGCTACAACCAAGTACAGGGATCTTATATCTATAATTGATTCCTATAAGGATATTGACGATTACAAGCTGATATTTACAAAGCTTGATGAAACCTCATCATATGGCAATTTGTTAAATATAAAGCTATACTCTGATGCCGGTATATCATATGTCACGAATGGACAAAACGTTCCGGATGATATAGAGGTATTTGATACACAAAAGATTGTCAAACAATTACTCGGAGGCAGACAATAATGGACCAGGCACAGCAGCTTAGAAATGTTATTAAGCAGCGTAATCAAAATTATATAGAACCGGCCCGTGTTATTACCATTACAAGCGGCAAGGGTGGTGTAGGCAAATCCAATACCTCTGTCAATCTGGCAGTCTGGCTCAGCAGACTCGGAAAGAGAGTAATTATTTTTGATGCTGATTTCGGTCTTGCCAATGTCGAAGTGATGTTTGGTGTTATTCCTAAGTATACTCTTGCTGATGTAATATATGAAAACCAGACTATAAAGAGCATCATCTCAAACGGACCTTTGGGCATTGATTTTATTTCAGCCGGCTCAAGTGTTGTAGGGCTTAATAATCTAAACCACAAACAGATTCATTTCATTGTCTCTGCAATAAATGAGTTGAACAGTATGTATGATTTTATCATAATTGATACCGGTGCAGGAGTGTCTGAACAGGTCATGGAATTTGTTGCGGCCAGCAACGAAATTGTGTTGGTTACAACCCCGGAGCCTACCTCAATCACCGATTCATATTCATTGCTTAAAGCACTGTATAAGAGACCTGATTTCGATCCGTCAAAAGTATGCATACGCGTTATATCCAACAGGGCTGCGTCAAAAGAGGATGGCAGTATAGTGTTCAACAAGATTAATTCCGTTGTTATGCAGTTCTTAAACGGAAGTCTTGAGTATCTGGGATATGTGCCGTCTGATGCAATGGTTGAAAAGGCTGTCAGGCAGCAGAAGATACTTTCAATTTATGATCCGACCTCAAAGGCTGCACGGTCATTTGAAGAAATTGCAAAAAGACTTTTGGATAATGAATCTGCTGCTTTGGATGAGAAAAGAACAATCTCACATGTTTTTTCAAATTTTTTTAACAGAAAGCAATAGTTAATTTAAGAGGAAGACATATGGAATATACAAGTTTGATTTTTCCGGGTGACAAAATTGATATCTTTGCATCCGGTTTATCCGATAACAGCACATCATATAAGAGCAGCTTTTCTGACAAGCTAACAGACAGCATGTGGGAAATAACTATGCCTGTTGACAGTGGCAGAGTGGTTTTATTTCAGCTTGGCACGCAATTTGACTTTATAATATACACACAAAACAAAACTATACTAAAAAGCTCTGCTATAGTCAGACAGCGTTATCGTAAAGAAAATATGTATTTTCTTGCTATAGAGCTTATAAATAATCTGGAAAAGATACAAAGACGTCAGTTTTTCAGACTTCCATGTACTATAGACATGGATTTTTATGAAGTCAGATACGATGATAAAGCTGAGAGTGAGCTTGAGTTTTGCAAAAAGATGTATAAGAATCATGCAATCAACATCAAAAATATGAATACTGTCAAATCGGTTATCCTTGATATAAGTGGAGGAGGCATCAGATTTTCTCTAAGCACACCTCTTGAAGAAGGTACATATTTTATGGCTCAGTTTTCTTTAGCACTTGAGGAGTGTACACAACAATTCAATATAGTTTGTAAGGTAATAAACTGTACTCAGTCTTTGGACTATGCAGACAGATATTTTGCACGTTCAAAGTTTATTTTCGACCGCATGACAGAACGGGAGAAAATAGTCAGATTTGTGTTTGAAGAAGAAAGACGCATAAGACGAAGAGAAATGGAGTAATAATATGAAATCTAACATTTTAATAGTTGATGATTCTGCACTACTGAGAAGGGTTGAGTGTGATATAATCAATTCAGACAATAAATTACAGGCAACTGATACATGTAAGGATGGACTGGAAGCACTTGAAAAGCTCCGTACACAAAAGTACGATGCTGTTATTCTTGATATAAATATGCCGAGGATGAATGGTCTTGAGGTGCTTTCACATCTGCAGAAGGAGAGCATAAAAACACCTGTTGTGGTGGTAAGCACTCTAACCATAGAGGGAGCAGATGAAGCTATCAAATCTTTAGAGCTTGGTGCCTTTGATTTCGTCACAAAACCAAACAATATCATAGAGGCAAAGGGAAACCAGTTTAAGGAAACTCTGCTCAGGGTTGTGTATGCAGCCGTTAGAATCACACCTGCTCATAGTGCTTCACGCAATCTCACAGTTGTTGAGAAGAAAGCCGGTGCTATTGTAAACAAACACAAGGCAGCAGGCAGCAATAAAATAGTAGCAATTGCATCATCTACAGGTGGTCCAAAGGCACTGCAAAGTGTAATACCGTTTCTTCCGGCTGAACTTTTGGCACCGGTTGTTTTAGTACAGCATATGCCTGCCGGCTTTACAAAGAGCATGGCTGAGCGCCTTAATGAGCTAAGTCAGGTTCAGGTGAAGGAGGCTTCAAACGGTGAGGTGCTTAAAAACGGAGTAGTGTATATAGCTCCGGGCGGTACACATATAGCTATAAAGAAATCAGGCGCTTCACATGTTATATCATTTAATGATATGCCACCTATCAGCGGACTCAAGCCTTGTGCCAATATCATGTTTGATTCACTGACATCCTCTAATTATGATGAGGTTGTATGTGTGGTACTCACAGGTATGGGGGCAGACGGCACGAATGGCATTCTTTCACTTGGCAAATCAAAGCCTATCTATGTCATTGCACAGGACGAGAAATCAAGTGTTGTGTATGGCATGCCAAGAGCCATCTATGAGGCAGGTGTGGTTGATGAAGTCGTTACACTATCAGATGTTGCCAAAGCAATCACAAAAAATGTGGGGGTAAAATAAAATGGATGTTAGCCAGTATCTAGATATTTTTATTGATGAAAGTTCGGAGCATATTCAGACATTGTCTGACTGTATCATGACTCTTGAGCAGGAGCCGGAAAACAAAGACACTATAAATGAGATTTTCCGTGCTGCCCACTCCTTAAAGGGTATGGCAGGTACAATGGGCTTTAAGCGCATGCAGCACCTTACACATGATATGGAAAATGTATTTCAGGAGGTCAGAAGCGATAAAATTAAAGTTGACAGCTCAATGATTGATCTGCTCTTTAAGTGCCTTGACGCTATAGACAGCTATGTTGAAAATATTAAATCCACATCTGATGAGGGTACTGATGATAATGAGGTTATCATAAAGGAACTCAACGATTTTATTGCAAAAGCAAACGGACAGACTGTAAGCAAACAGGCTGAGCCTCAAGAAAAGGCTGCTGAAGCTGAAACAAAGGATTCATCAGATGCATCTGACAGTGCACTTGATACAATTGAACTGACAGACAACGAGAAAAAATTAATTGACGAGGCAATTTCAGCAGGCCTTAAAATATACGGCATGACAGTTACCGTAGCAAGCGACTGTCTGCTCAAAGCAGCAAGAGCTTTCCTTGTTTTCAAGGCAGTTGAGGAGCTGGGACAGATTCTGGTTTACAGACCAAGCTCACAGGATATTGAGGATGAGAAGTTTGATTTGTCATTCAGCTTTTATGTTGCATCAGGTGAGGGTTTTGATAAATTGGAGCATGCAGCTTCCAACGTATCTGAGATTGATAAGGTTGAGGGAAAAGAAATCACCGAGTTTCACCTGGAGGGTGAAGCAGAGCAGACAGCACAGGCTCCTGAAGAGACAAAAAAGGCAGATAAGGAAGAAAAAGAGGAAAAGACTCCTGCTGCAAAGACAGAATCTTCAAAGCCAAAAACTGCAAATAACTCTCAAAAGCAGGCTGTTTCTCATAAAAAAGCTACTACAAGCCGAACAGTCAGAGTAGATATCGAAAAGCTTGATATGCTTATGAATCAGGTGTCTGAGCTTATTATTGCAAAGAACTCTCTTGTAGCCATGAGCTCATCTGATGGAGAAAACAATAATAACCAGTCATTCCATGAACAGATTGAATATCTGGAAAGAATTACGACCAATCTCCATGAGTCTGTCATGAAGGTACGAATGGTTCCTATTGAAAGTGTTACACAGAAATATCCTAGAATGATAAGAGATCTGTCTCGTACTCTGAATAAGAAGATGAATCTTGTCATAACCGGTGAAGATACCGAGCTGGACCGTACAGTTGTGGATCAGATCGGAGATCCTCTGCAGCATCTGCTTAGAAACAGTGCTGATCATGGACTTGAAAGCAATGAGGTCAGACTTGAGCGTGGAAAGCCAGAGGTAGGTACTATTTTCTTAAATGCATACCAGGAGGGCAACAATGTTGTCATAAAGGTCGGAGATGATGGAAACGGAATCGATACCGAAGCCGTAAAGAACAAGGCTATCGAGCGTGGCATAGTCACAGCTGAACAGGCTGAAAATCTATCTCAGAAGGATATCATCAACTTCCTTTTTATGCCAAGCTTTTCAATGGCAAAACAGATTACCGATATCTCCGGACGAGGAGTTGGTCTTGATGTTGTTAAATCCGGCATTGAACAGCTGGGTGGTGATGTATCGGTTTCAACCGAGCTTGGTAAGGGTACTACATTTACTGTACGTCTTCCTCTTACTCTTGCAATCATTCAGGCTCTCATGGTAGAGATCCGTGATGAAATATATGCCATTGCGCTCGGCTCTATCTCAAATATAGAGGATATTCCTGTGAAGGATATCAAATATGTACAGGCTAAGGAAGTTATTCACCTGCGTGGAAGCGTTATTCCAATCATCCGCCTCGATAAGATGCTGGACATTGAGCCAAAGGAGCAGGAGCCGGATCATCTTACTGTAGTAATTGTCCAAAAGGGAGATCAGCAGGCAGGTCTTGTGGTTGACAATCTCATTGGACAGCAGGAGATTGTAATCAAGTCTTTAGGAAAATACATAAACGGCAACAAGCTTATCAGCGGAGCGACAATACTTGGAGATGGTGATGTAGCTTTGATACTTGATGTAAATACACTTATGTAATGGAGGGGAAGTACATGCCAGAAAATGAATTTGATATACAGGAAAAAGAAACAAAGCAATATATTTCAGTCAAAATAGGCGAAGAAAAATTCGGAATTGATATTGGCTATGTTGATAATATCGTCAGAATGCAGAAGATTACAAGAGTGCCAAAGGCGCAGAAGTACTTTAAGGGTATCATAAATCTGCGTGGTGATATCGTTCCGGTAATGAGTGCCCGCATAAAAATGGGACTGGACGATGATGTATATACATCATCAACCAGAATAATTATCCTAAAGCTTGAAGAAAAGGGTGAGATAGGTCTTATCGTCGATGAAGTTTGTGAAGTTGTCACACTTGTGGTTGATGAAATAGATAAGCCTAATATAGATGCTTCATCTACAGGCAAGGAACTGTTCATAAACGGTATAGGTAAAAACGGAGATGAACTGATTTCTCTGTTTGAAATAGGCTCAATAGTCTCAGATAAGGACGCTAACTGATTTGCAGCAATGTATAGTGAGGTATAAAAGCCTCACTATATAAGTTTTAACAAATAAAAGGGTGAATACAATGAGTGAATTTTCTTTAGATAATGTCAATTCGATGTATATGGATGTCCTTAAGGAAATCGGAAATATAGGTGCCGGCAATGCCACGACAGCGATTGCCGGCATGCTTGGCACTACCATGAAAATGGAAGTTCCAAGAGTTCTGTTAATGGATGCGACAAAGCTTGGAGATGCCATATGTCCGGAGGAAGAGACAATAGTGGGTATATTTCTTGAGGTTACCAACGATATCTCCGGCAGTATGATGTTTCTCATGAAGCTTCCGGCAGCACACTTTCTGGTAAACAAGCTGATGGGCAGACCACAGGACTATAACGAGCCATTTGATGAGATGGATTTATCTGCCATGAAGGAGATTGGCAACATAATAGCAGGCGCATATTTGTCAGCGCTTTCAACTATGACAAATCTTAAAATACTACCTTCCATTCCGTATATTGCTGTAGATATGGCTGCTTCCATATTAAGTGTGCCGGCAATTCAGTTTGGACAATATGGTGACAATGCACTTTTTATAGAGACGGAGTTTGGTGATGATATAATGATGAACGGATACTTTATCCTTATGCCTGATCCGGATTCATATGATAATATTTTATCGGCTTTAGGAATTAGTTTTTAGTATTTAGGAGAATCCATATGGCAAGTACTATTAAAGTATCAATGGCAGACCTTAAGGTTGCCAAAGCCCCTGATTCTCTGACCACACTTGGGCTTGGTTCATGCATAGGGCTCACCCTTTATGATCCGGCTTCAAAAATCGGTGGGCTTGTACACTATATGCTGCCTGACAGCACCAAACTTAGAAATAACACAAATATAGCCAAGTTTGGCGATACGGGAATTAGGGAACTTTATAATCAAATGATAAAAAATGGCGCGAATCCCAGACGAATGGTTGCAAAGATTGCCGGTGGAGCTAAGATGTTTGAGATGTCAGGCAATTCTACAATCGGAAATGTTGGCGATCGCAATACCGATATGGCCAGGCACGTGCTTGCAGAGCTGAAAATTCCTCTGAAGGCACAGGATACCGGTCTTAATTACGGAAGAACTGTTATACTTGACTGTGAAACCGGTGACTATATCATCAAAGCAGTCGGAAAAGAGCAAAAGGTGATTTAACATGAAGAATAATTTATTACCATCTCTTGTTATGCTTTTAGCCGGCTTAGTATGCAGTATTATATCCCTGCGGCAGGGCGTTGATCTGATGAGCTTTACAACAAGACTTTTAACTGTGCTTGTAGTATTCTATATAATCGGAGCGATACTTAAAGTAATCCTAAGCTGTGCATTTAAGGCAATGGAAGACAGGCAAAAGAAAGCTGAAGCGGTCGAAGCAAAGACTGATGATTCCGAAGTCTTTGATAATGATGATGACAATGATAAGCCAATTAGCTAGCTGCAGAATAATATACTGGTAAACAGGGGGCATAATGAAAGCTATAGAAAAGGAAAAGCTGTGGGAGGAATATCAAAAGAATCCCACTCCCAAGCTACGGGAACAGCTCATAATAGAATATGCACAGCTGGTCAGGCTTGTGGCAGGACGCCTCAGCATGTATCTTGGGCATAATGTGGAATATGATGACCTGGTAAGCTATGGGATATTTGGCCTCATTGATGCCATAGACAAGTTTAATCTTGAAAAAAATGTCAAGTTTGAGACATATGCAAGCCTTAGAATCCGTGGAGCCATACTTGATCAGATCAGGAAAATGGACTGGATTCCAAGAACAGTCAGACAAAGGCAAAGGAAAATAGACGAGGCAATAAAGAACATTGAACTTCGTACCGGCAAAACAGCAAATGACGCAGACCTCGCAAAGGAGCTTTCTATCTCGGAGGATGAGCTTTGCAGCTGGCAGTCGCAGCTTAAAGTAACAAATGTTGTATCTCTCGATGAATTTGATGAGTCAGGACCTGAGCCTGTCATGGATGCTGCACATAATTCACATTATGCACAGCCGGAGGAGATTGTTACACAGGAAGAGCTGAAAACAATGCTTGTTAAGTCGCTTGACAATCTGACCGAGAAGGAGCGCAGGGTTATCGAATTATATTATTATGAGGATCTTACCCTTAAAGAAATAAGCAATATCCTAGAGGTTTCAGAATCAAGAGTATCACAGCTTCACACAAAGGGACTGATTAAAATGCGTAAGGTCATGGGCCCTTATATGAATATACTTACAAACGCATAAGAGGGCAGAGGTTTATATGACAACATTAGAAATAACTCTCATCATCATAGGTGTTGTTTTCCTTATAGGAAGCTTTATGGTAAATGACAAGCTTTCACATAAGGATTTGGATAAAATAGCCGATATGAGTGCTGAGGAACTAAAAATAATAACTGAAAAAGAAGTGACTGCCGCCAAAAAGGACTTAAGCGATGCCTTGGACGAGGAAATAACACAAAAGCAGGATGAGACAAAGCGAAGTCTTGAAAAGGAAGCAAATTCCAAAATAATGGCGATAAATGAATATTCTGATACAGTGCTAGATTCGATAAACAAGGCACATAATGAAATAATGTTTTTATACAGTATGCTAAATGACAAGCATGATGAGCTTACACGGCTTTCAGGCGATATAGATAAAGCATCATCAAGACTCAGAAGCTCCTTCGAGCCGCTTTCTGCAGACTCTGCAAAGAGGGCTGAAAAACCGTCTGTAGCCGTGCAAAAGCCGGCAGAACCTAAGTCTGGCACAATGCAGCAGGATACAAAGCCTGACATGAAGCAGATGACAGGTATAGATATTTCAGGTATCATTAAAACACAGCCTGCTTCAGCAGCCCCTGCGTCAAAGGCAGGTGCAACAGCTACAACAGGTACAGCGGCCGCTGTATCGGTCAAGGCATCAGATGCTGCTTTTGGTACGCCAGCAGGCAGTAGCGCAAATGCTGATGTAATAAATCACACACATGAAATCCTTAAGCTTTATAAATCGGGCAAGAGCAATGTAGAGATAGCAAAGCTTTTGTCTCTTGGTACCGGCGAGGTAAAGCTTATAACAGATTTATATAAAGAGGGCAAATAAAGTGAGATTAAAATACTATTTGCGTGGACTTGGATTAGGCATTATTTTTGCGGTAATTATTATGATGATTGGTTTTCACGACAATAAGCAGTCCATGTCTGATACAGAAATAATAGAAAAAGCCAAAACACTCGGTATGGTTGAAGCAAAGAATATTTCCGGGACAGTCGCAGACGAATATAATAGTGAAAAAACTGACTCCTCTGCTACAAACTCAGATGCTTCTTCCCAAAAAGCCGAAACTGAACAGGATAGTCAGATGCAGGACAGCCAAACAGCACAGGAAGATACACAGCAGGAAGCAACGCAGCCGGCAGCGGATGCAAAGCAGGAGACTGTAGAGCCACAGGATGCTGTTACAACATACACAATTTCAGTAACAAGTCAGGATACATGTCGCACCATTGCAGAAAAGCTTAAAGCTCTCAATCTAGTGGATGATGCTGAACAATTTCGTATATATATGGGACAAAAGGGTGCTGATCATTTTATAGCAGATGGTGAGCACGTTATCCCACAGGGAGCATCGTATGATGATATAATCACTATTCTGACACAGAAATAAATTTTTTACTTGCATATAAGCCTTTGGTATGTTATAATTCCAAAGGCTTAAATACTATAAAGCACGTGTGCGGATGATCGCCGGTGCCGGATAACGCTTACCGGTGGCTGATCTAATTGGAAACACACGGAAGATTAATAACCAAACGGAGGTAAATAAAATGAGCGTAATTTCAATGAAACAGTTACTCGAGGCAGGTGTTCATTTTGGACATCAGACAAGAAGATGGAACCCTAAAATGGCTCCTTACATCTACACAGAGCGTAATGGTATCTACATCATCGACTTACAGAAGTCTGTAGGAAAGGTTGATGAGGCATATGATGCCGTATCTGATATCGCTGCTCAGGGTGGTACAATCCTTTTCGTAGGTACAAAGAAGCAGGCTCAGGATGCAATCAAGACTGAGGCAGAGCGTTGCGGTATGTACTATGTAAACGAGAGATGGTTAGGTGGAATGCTTACAAACTTCCGCACAATCGAGAGCCGTATTGCAAGACTTAAAGCTATTGAGACAATGTCAGAGGATGGCACATTCGATGTTCTTCCTAAGAAGGAAGTTATCGCACTCAAGAAGGAGTGGGAGAAGCTCGAGAAGAACCTTGGCGGAATCAAGGATATGAAGAGAATTCCTGATGCAATATTTGTAGTAGATCCTAAGAAGGAGCGTATCTGTATCAAAGAGGCTCAGGCACTTGGAATCACTCTTATAGGTATTGCTGATACAAACTGCGATCCTGACGAGTTAGATTATGTTATCCCAGGAAACGATGATGCTATCAGAGCTGTCAAATTAATCGTATCTAAGATGGCAGACGCTGTTATCGAGGCAAAGCAGGGCGCTGAGGAAGAGGTTACTGCTGAGGAAGCTTCTGACGAGACAGTTGAGGAATAAAACAGATTAATATCGGAGGATAATCAAATGGCTATTACAGCAGGTATGGTAAAAGAACTGCGTGAAATGACAGGCGCAGGTATGATGGACTGCAAAAAGGCTTTAACTGAGACAAACGGTGATATGGATGCCGCTGTTGAGGTATTAAGAAAAAGCGGTGCAGCCAAGATGGAAAAGAAGCAGAGCAGAATTGCCGCTGAGGGAATCGCACGTGTTGCTGTAAACGGAAACGTTGCAGTTGTAGCAGAGGTTAACTCTGAGACAGATTTCGTTGCAAAGAACGAGACATTCCAGGAGTTTGTTCAGACTGTAGCAGATACAGCACTTGCTTCTGGCTTAAATGGTGGTGCAAATGGAGAGGATATCGACGCTCTTCTTGCTACAAACGGACTTAGCGAGCTTCTTGTAGAGAAGACAGCTACAATCGGAGAGAAGTTATCTGTTCGTAGATTTGCAAAGGTTACAGGTGATGTTGTTACTTCTTATATCCATGGTGGTGGAAGAATCGGTGTTATCATTGCAGCAAATGGTGCAACAGACGATGCAGCTAAAGAAGCAATCACAAATATTGCTATGCAGGTTGCAGCTATGAACCCACAGTACATCAGCAGAAACGATATCTCTGATGAAGAGCTTGCAAAGCTTAGAGAGATCACTGTTGACAGTGCATTAAATGATGCTACAACACTTCCAAAGCCTATTCTTAATAAGTTAATTGACAAGGCTATTAACGAGAAGCTTTGGAGCGATGATGATATCAACAACTTCAACGAGCACAAGAACAACATGAACTATGTATGGAACTTCTTATCAGATGCTGCTAAGGCAAAGCTTGGTGAGCTTGCAATGGCAGACAAGGAGTCTATCGTGGCTGAGAAGATGTTCAATGGTTTAGTTGAGGGTCGTGTATCTAAGCAGTTAAAAGAGATTTGTCTCCTTGACCAGACATATGTTAAGGCAGAGGATGGAAAGCAGTCAGTTGCAAAATATCTTGAGTCAGTTTCTAAGGATCTTACAATCACCGAGATGGTTCGTTTCGAGGTAGGTGAGGGTATGGAGAAGAAGCAGGAAGATTTCGCTGCTGAGGTTGCTGCCCAGATGGCTGGAGTCTAAACTGTATCTTTATACTGATTAAACGAATGCTGTTCCGCAAAAGTTTAACTTTTAAACTTTTGCGGAATTTTTTTATCTTTACAAGATATAAAAATATGGTAAAATAGTAAGAGGAAACAAAACCAATCATAACGGGGGACGCATATGGACTCAAAGGATAATGAATTAGCCAGACAGCAGCAAGAGCGTCGCAAACGTGTGAGCCGGATTAAGACAGGTATTATTATGACTATAGCAATATGGATAGCAATATCTATACTTGCCATAGTTGTACTGGGCATCATGGTTGTCAAACTGAATTCGAGAATATACAAGCTTGAGCTTCAGTTAAATACAGCTATATCAAGCACAGTTACCGGTACTGAGTCTGATGATGGTGACATCGCTTCTGATGAAGAAAGCTCTGGCGCAAAAACTCAGGCTGTCGTGAAACAGCTTGAGTCAAAAGACAATGTGTATCATGATGGGGATACAAGAAAGGTATATCTTACCTTTGATTGTATTCCCGGTGATAACACCGGTGCCATTTTAGATGCCCTTGCCAACTGTGGTGTCAAGGCTACCTTCTTTGTCACAGCAGATACCTCCGGTAAATATGATGATGTTTATAAGCGCATAGTGCAGGACGGACACACTATTGCGATGGCTTCCTACAGTAATTCATACAGTAAAATTTATGAATCAACAGAGGCATTTACCGATGACCTGACACAGATTTCCGATTATATCACCAATCTGACTGGAATAGCACCGGATATTTATCGTTTTCCCGGTGGCAGCATGAACCAGATTAGTAATGTAGACATGGTTGAGCTTGTAAAGATACTCAATTCAAAGCGTATCACATACTTTGACTGGAATGTCAATTCTGGTGATACGGCCGACAATTGCAGTGTCGATGATATTGTCAATAATGTCACCTCAGGTATTGCCAAATATGACAATTCAGTTGTGTTATTACATGATGATTCAAACAGATCAACCACGGCAGAGGCTATTGAGCCGCTTGTTGAAAGCATAAAAGCGCAGGGTGCCGAAATATTGCCGATTGATAATAATACATATAAAGTTCAATATATCAAATCAGATACTGTTGGATAAGATAATAAATGGAGGAAATATTCATGGGATTATTCAAAGAATTTAAGGATGATTTTTCTCAGGCTGTAAACGAGCTTGTACCCGGAGATGTACCTGAGAAAGAAGTAGAGCCAAAGGCTCAGACAGCTGACAATCTTGTAGTTGATACTATAGGAGAGAATGTTGACGTTGCATCAGAGCTTTCAAAGCTCGACGGATTACTTGAGCATGTCGAGGAGCAGCCACAGGAGACAACTGTACCAAGACCAACTCCAAGTGAAAATTTTGCAGAGCATACAATCAATACACAAAAAGAGGAGCAGATACCACAAATGAATGATATACCACAGCCAGTAAATACACAGCCAGTAAACAATAACGTTTTATCAGGAGATGTACAGGACGAAACATCAGTCATCACAGCAAGTACTGTACTCACAGGAGATTTACAGTCATCAGGATCATTTGATATTCAGGGAACCATCAACGGAAATGTAATGTGTAACGGCAAGATTGTTGTTACAGGAACAGTCAACGGCAACACAAATTCATCAGAGTTTTTCGCTGATGTAGCTAAGGTTGAGGGTGAAATTGTTTCAACAGGAACTGTAAAGATAGGTGCAGGATCTGTTATCATCGGCAATATCTCAGCATCTTCAGCAGTTATCGCAGGAGCTGTAAAGGGCGATATAGATGTTCAGGGACCTGTTGTAGTAGATACTTCTGCAGTTATCATGGGTAATATCAAGTCACGTTCAGTACAGATTAACAACGGTGCCGTTATCGAGGGCTTCTGTTCTCAGACATACGCTGATATCGATGTTCAGGGACTTTTCGAGGGTAAATAAATATGAGTAGAATATTACTAAAATTAAGTGGTGAAGCACTTGCAGGTGATAAGCACCACGGCTTTGATGAGGCTACAGTCATTGAGGTTGCAAAACAGGTTAAACAGATTGTTGATAATGGTACACAGGTAGGTATTGTTATCGGTGGTGGAAACTTCTGGAGAGGCAGAACGAGTGAGACCATCGACCGCACAAAGGCTGACCAGATTGGTATGCTCGCTACAGTTATGAACTGCATTTATGTATCTGAGATTTTCAGATATGTCGGAATGAAGACAGCTGTTCTTACTCCGTTTGAGTGCGGCAACATGACAAAGCTTTTCTCTAAGGACAGAGCAAACAAGTATTTCGCACATGATATGGTTGTTTTCTTTGCAGGTGGTACAGGTCATCCTTATTTCTCAACAGATACAGCCACGGTGCTTCGTGCAATTGAGATTGAGGCAGATGGTATTTACCTTGCCAAAGCAATTGACGGAGTATATGACAGTGATCCAAAGACCAATCCTGCTGCAAAGAAGTATGATGAGCTTTCAATCGAAGAGGTTGTTGAGAAGAAGCTCGCAGTAGTTGACCTCACAGCGTCTATCATGTGCCTTGAGAACAAGATGCCTATGTATGTATTCGGACTCAATGAGGAAAACAGCATTGTAAATGCTCTTACAGGCAAATTTAACGGTACAAAGGTTACTGTATAGTAAATTGCATATAATGCATATCAGGAGGATAATATGGATTCAAGATTAAACCCTTTCCAGGATAAAATGGAAAAAACATTAAATAATCTCGAGGAAGAGTATGCAGGCATCCGTGCAGGAAGAGCCAATCCACATATTCTTGACAAGCTTCGTGTAGATTATTACGGCACGCCTTCACCAATTCAGAGTGTAGCCAATGTAAGTGTTCCAGAGCCTAGAATGATTCAGATTCAGCCATGGGAGGCTTCTATGGTTAAGGAGATTGAGAAAGCAATAAACTGCTCTGACATCGGAATTAATCCTACAAACGACGGAAAGCTTATCAGACTTGTTTTCCCTGAGCTTACAGAGGAGAGACGTAAAGATCTTGCAAAGGACATCAAGAAAAAAGGCGAGGAAGCTAAGGTTGCTGTCCGCAATATCAGAAGGGATGCAATCGACAGCATCAAGAAGACCGGCAAAGAGGAAGGCATTTCAGAGGATGAGATTAAAGGCCTCGAGGATGACGCTCAAAAGCTTACCGACAAGTTTGTCGCAAAGGTTGACGCTGCGGTTGACGCAAAATGTAAAGAGATACTTACTGTATAGTATTTATATCACGTATACAAACAAGGGACATGTTATTCGTGTCCCTTATTTGCTTATTCCCGGTTTTACTGTTCACACTTAACTGTGTGACCAGCAAATAAATGATGCGTCATGATTGTAAATATATAATATGCATAAATGAAAGGAAATAAAATATGAGTACTCCGGAACATATAGCAATCATTCTGGACGGAAACGGCCGCTGGGCCAAAAGTAAGGGTATGCCAAGAAACTACGGTCATACAGTAGGAGCCAAAAATGTTGAGAATATATGTAAGGCTGCAAACGACCTCGGCGTTAAATATCTGACACTTTATGCCTTTTCCACTGAAAACTGGAACCGCCCTGAGTCTGAGGTTGCTGCACTAATGAAGCTTCTTGAAAGCTATCTTAAAAACTGCATAAAGACTGCCAATAAAAACAATATGCGTGTGCGCGTAATAGGTGAGATAAGCAGGCTTTCAGAGAATTTTCAGGAGAAAATAAGAAACCTTGAAGAAGTTTCATCAGTAAATACGGGTCTTAACCTGACAATTGCAATTAATTACGGAAGCCGAGATGAGATGATACGTGCTGTAAAGCATATGATAGCTGACCATGATGCCGGAAATCTTTCGGCTGACGATATAGATGCAGATACCTTCTCATCATATCTTGATACAAAAGAGCTTCCGGATCCTGATTTACTCATCCGCACAAGTGGTGAGCAGCGCCTGTCAAACTACCTGCTCTGGCAGCTTGCATACGCTGAGTTTTATTTTACAGATGTTCCGTGGCCTGCATTTGATAAAAATGAACTCAAAAAGGCCATAGATGCATATAATAAAAGAGACCGTCGCTTTGGTGGATTAAAAGAAACGAACGACACGGAGGATAAATAATGTTTAAGACAAGACTGCTTAGTGGTATAGTTCTTGTAATTGCCGCTATATTTCTTATAGTAACAGGAAACGAGGTGCTTCTTTTTTCAACACTTCTGATTTCGTGTATAGGTATGTTTGAGCTTTTCAGGGTGTTTAAATTTGAAAAATCGCTCTTATCGGTTGTACCGTATATTGCTTTGATTTTATTTTACATCAACTTAAGGTGGAGCTTCATACCTGATGTAATGATGCTTTTCATGGGCTTTCTTATTGTACTGATGTTCGTGTATGTGCTTTCATACCCGAAATATGATGCAAAACAGCTCATGGCAGCCTTTTTTGGTATGTTTTATGTGGGAACAATGCTTTCATATGTCTACCAGATACGTACACTCAACAACGGACTTTACCTTGCCTTCTTGGTATTTTTATGCTCTTGGGGCTGTGATACATGCGCCTACTGCGTCGGAGTGCTGATTGGAAAGCACAAAATGGCACCAAAGCTTTCACCAAAGAAGTCTATAGAGGGTGCAGTAGGTGGTGTGCTCGGCAGTGCGCTTCTTACAGCCTTATACTGCTTTATATTTAGAAATCATATGAATATAGACGGCACAGAGATTGCTATACTTGCTGTTATAGCTGCTGTTGCAGGCCTTATTTCAATGGTTGGAGATTTGTGCGCATCAGCCATAAAGCGTAATTATGATATCAAGGATTACGGACATCTGATACCCGGACATGGTGGTATTTTAGACCGCTTTGACAGCATGATTATCACAGCACCAATCATTTATTATCTGGCTAGCTTCTTTTTAAGTTAAAAAGTAACATTTAAGAACCATTGAAACAAAAAGCTAAGGTAACTATTCAGAACCACTGAGAAAAATATAAATCGAGGAATTATCATGAAAAAAATATCAATACTTGGTTCAACCGGCTCTATCGGAACACAAACACTTGATGTGATAAGAGAGCATGGTGATATGCAGGTTGTGGCACTTTCCTGTGGCAGAAATCTCTCCCTTATAGAGAAACAGGCAAGGGAATTTAAGCCACAGTTTGTCAGTGTAAGTGATGAAAACGATGCCAAAAAGCTTCGCACAAGCCTTGCGGATACTGATATCGAAGTAGGCTATGGCATGGACGGTCTCATTAGATGTGCCACCATTGAGCCTTGCGATATAGTTGTAACTGCAATTGTCGGTATGCTTGGCATTCGTCCTACAATTGCCGCCATCAAGGCAAAAAAGACCATCGCACTCGCAAATAAGGAGACCCTCGTTACAGCGGGTCATATCATTATCCCGATTGCGAAAGAGTATGGTGTGTCCATTCTTCCGGTGGACAGTGAGCACAGTGCCATCTTCCAGTCACTGCAGGGAAATTCTATGAATCCGATTAAAAAGATTCTTCTGACAGCATCCGGAGGTCCGTTCAGAGGCAGAAAGCTCTCTGAGCTTGAAGGTATAAGGGTGGAGGACGCACTAAAGCATCCTAACTGGTCAATGGGTCAAAAAATCACTATTGATTCATCAACCATGGTCAATAAAGGGCTTGAGGTGATTGAAGCAAAATGGCTTTTTGACGTCGATTTGTCGCAGATTCAGGTTGTAGTGCATCCTCAGAGTGTCATTCATTCGGCTGTTGAGTATGCGGATGGAGCAGTTATAGCACAGCTTGGTACTCCTGATATGCGTATACCTATACAGTATGCACTGTATTATCCAAGCAGACCTGCGCTTTCCGGTGACAGGCTTGATCTCTTTAAGCTTAAGGATCTGACCTTTGAGGCACCGGATCTTGATACCTTTAAAGGGCTTGCTCTCGCCATGAAGGCTGCAAGGGCAGGAGGTAATATTCCTACGGCCTTCAATGCTGCAAACGAGAGAGCAGTGGCGCTGTTTTTGAATAAAAAGATTAAATATCTGGAAATAATCGATATAATCGAGGCATGTATGGAGAATGCATCATTTATTGAAAATCCTTCAGTGGATGAGATACTTGATACAGAGCTGTGCGCATATGACTATATCAGTAAAAGGTGGTAATTTTGAACATTATTAGTATTATTATTGCAATCATATTATTCAGCATCATAGTAATTTTTCACGAGCTCGGACATTTCTGGCTTGCTAAAGCAAATGGCATAAAGGTCAATGAATTTTGTCTTGGACTTGGACCGACTCTTTTTGGAGTGCAGCGTGGAGAGACCAAATACTCCATAAAGCTGCTTCCGTTTGGCGGAGCCTGTATCATGGAGGGTGAGGATGAAAGCTCAGGTGATGACAGGGCGTTCAACAACAAATCCGTGTGGGCGCGCATAAGCGTTGTTTTCGCAGGGCCGTTTTTTAATTTTATCATGGCATTTATTTTTGCTCTCATTATCATCTGCTCTGTAGGCTATGACAGTCCAAAGCTTGCAGGTGTTATTGAGGGCTATGCGGCTGAGGGGGCCGGTATCAAAGCCGGTGATGAGATTGTAAAGCTGAACAATACGAATATACACTTTTACCGCGAGATAAGCCTCTACTCGATGCTTCACGAAGGTGAAACAGTTGATGTGACCTACCTTAGGGATGGCAAAAAGCATACCACCACATTGAAGCCTAAATATGACGAGACAACAAAGAGGTATCTGTACGGCTTTAACGTGTCGGGAGAGCGTACAAAGCCCGGCTTGGGAAAGGCACTGCTTTATAGCTGCTACGAGGTGAAATACAACATCTATACAACAATAGAGGGGCTTAAAATGCTCTGTACAGGGGCTGCATCTGTAAATAACTTAAGCGGACCCGTAGGCATTGTAAAGAACATGGGAGATACCTATGAGCAGGCAGTTTCTATGTCCGGAGTATGGCTTGGCATACTAAATATGTTAAACTGGGGCGTGCTGATTTCTGCAAACCTCGGTGTGATGAACCTGCTGCCACTGCCGGCACTTGATGGTGGCAGACTTGTATTTTTGATAGTTGAAGCCATAAGAAGAAAGAGAGTGGACCCTGAGAAGGAGGGCTATGTGCATCTCGTTGGCATAGTGCTTTTACTTCTTCTGATGGTTGTTGTCATGTTCAATGATATCAGAAATCTAATAGTCTGATTTTATAACAGATTGGAGATATACACATGGAGACAAAAATAGTAAAAATCGGAAATAAAGTAATCGGTGGAGGAAACCCGATTCTCATACAGTCAATGACAAATACAAAGACTGAGAATGTAGCTGACACAGTTGCGCAGATAAACGCGCTGACAGACTTAGGCTGTGATATAATCCGATGTGCTGTGCCTACGATGGAGGCTGCAAGGGCACTTAAGGAGATTAAGAAACAAATCAGCATACCGCTTGTTGCGGATATACACTTTGATTACAAGCTTGCAATAGCTGCGATTGAAAACGGAGCCGACAAAATCCGAATCAATCCCGGCAACATAGGAAGCGCTGAAAGGGTAAAGGCTGTCGTGGATGTAGCAAAGGAGAGAAATATTCCTATCCGCGTCGGTGTAAACAGTGGCTCTCTTGAAAAAGACCTGGTAGAGAAATATCATGGTGTGACAGCAGAGGGGCTTGTGGAGAGTGCTCTGGACAAGGTAAAGCTCATAGAGGATATGGGGTATGACAATCTTGTCATAAGCATCAAATCATCAGATGTCATGATGTGTGTTAAAGCACATGAGCTTATTTCAGATAAAACCAATCATCCGCTCCATGTGGGTATCACAGAGGCAGGCACAATAATAAGCGGCAATATAAAGTCTGCTATCGGACTCGGACTGATACTAAGCCAGGGCATAGGTGATACAATACGTGTATCTCTCACTGGAAGCCCTCTCGAGGAAATAAAGTCTGCCAAGCTCATTTTAAGAACTCTTGGTCTTAGAAAGGGTGGCATAGAGGTTGTTTCATGTCCTACCTGCGGCCGCACACAGATAGATCTTATCGGGCTTGCAAATCAGGTGGAGACAATGGTTTCAGGATATGACCTTGACATAAAGGTTGCTGTCATGGGCTGTGTGGTAAACGGACCGGGTGAAGCAAAGGAAGCAGATCTTGGCGTGGCCGGAGGAATCGGCGAGGGTCTTATCATAAAGCACGGTGAGGTATTTAAAAAGGTGCCTGAGAGCGAGCTTTTGGGTGCATTGAAATATGAGCTTGACCATTGGGGTGAATAATTTTGACAAAAACATTTAAGGAAGTTTTCCCTACACTTAAGCTGGACAAGGATATGGAGAATCTGCTGGAGAATGCTGATGTCACCAGAATTTCCGTAAACCATGCAAGAGATTTTTACAAAATATATGTAAAAGCAAAACGCCTTATTTTCAAAAAAAATATCTGGAAGCTTGAGGAAAGCATTAAAAACCAGATATTTAAAAGTAAAGATATTACAGTAAAAATTATAGAGTCTTACGAGTTGTCTTCGCAGTACACACCGAAGACTCTTTTTGATGTCTATTTTGACAGTATTCTTGACGAAATAAACAGTCACAGTGTACTTTTGTACAATCTGCTGCGCACCTCAAAGTGGAGCTTTACCGACGATACACATGTCACAGTCACACTTGAGGAGACAATAATCGCAAAGACCAGAGGCAATTCGGTCATAGAATTTCTTGAGAAGGTGTTCTGCGAGCGCTGTGGGATGGATTTTATCGTTAATCTGCAGTACGAAAAGCCAAAAATCAGCAAATACCGTCAAAATGCTGACAAGCAGATTGAGCAGGAGGTGCAAAATATTGTCGCCCGCACTAAATTTGCCATGGCAAAAGATGACGATGATGAAGATTCTAAAGTGGCTGTCGATGACGGTGCAATGTTCGTAGGAGGCAGTGAAAATACATCTGATACAAAAAAGAGTGGCACATCAGATTCTCCTAAAGCCTCAAATAAGAAGAATGAAGCGAAGACAGGCACTGATAAAAAGCCTGAGAAGAAGTTTGAAAAGAAGTTCGACAAGAAGTTTGAGAAAAAGTTCGAGCGCAAAGGAGATTTCAGGCGCAAATATGACAATGACCCTGATATCGTGTACGGAAGAAGCTTTGATGATGAAGAGATGTCCATTGAAAAGATTGACGGTCCTATCGGTGAGGTTACAATAAAGGGCAAGATCCTTACGGTTGAATCCCGTGAAATCAGAAACGAAAAGACCATCATTATGTTTGCGGTCACTGATTTCACAGACACCATCATGCTCAAGCTTTTTGCCAGAAATGATGACGTAGCAGATATTCTTGCATATATTGCCCCTGGCAACTTTGTTAAGGCAAAGGGAGTTGTGACTGTAGATAAATATGACAGTGATTTGTCAATAAGCTCAATAGTCGGACTTAAAAAGATACCTGATTTTACATCAAAGAGGGAGGATACTGCTGCCGAAAAACGTGTTGAGCTTCACTGTCACACCAAGATGAGTGACATGGATGGCGTGTCTGACGTAAAGGATATTGTGAAGTGTGCCATGCGCTGGGGACACAAGGCCATTGCTATTACGGACCACGGTGATGTGCAGGCATTCCCTGACGCTAACCATACTGTGGATGACAAATTCAAGGTCATTTACGGTGTGGAAGCATATCTGGTCGATGATACAAAGGATATTGTGGAGAATGCAGCCGGTCAGTCGCTGGATGACAAGTACGTGGTATTTGATATAGAGACAACAGGCTTTTCTCCGGAAAAGAATAAAATCATAGAAATAGGTGCGGTGAAGGTCATCGGTGGCGAGATTGTAGACCGCTATTCCACATTTATAAACCCTGAGGTACCTATTCCGTTCAGGATTGAGGAGCTCACCTCGATAAGGGATGACATGGTTATCACATCGCCAACAGTGGATGTCATACTGCCACAGTTTATGGAGTTTTGCAAGGACTGCATCATGGTCGCCCACAACGCTGACTTTGATATGAGCTTTATAAAGCGAAACTGCGCATTGCTTGGCATGGGGTATAATCCTACAATTGTTGACACGGTGGCTCTTGCGAGAGTGCTTCTGCCACAGCTAAACAGATTTAAGCTGGATACAGTAGCCAAGGCTCTAAACATCTCGCTTGATCATCATCACAGAGCGGTGGATGATGCCGCATGTACTGCAGAGATATTTGTCAAATTCATAGAAAAGCTAAAGGACAGGGGCATATCAAGCTTAGATGAGGTAAATGCCCTGGCAAAATCATCTGTTGAGATGATAAGGAAGATGCCTACATACCATGCCATCATTCTTGCAACCTGTGACCAGGGGCGTACCAATCTCTACAGGCTTATCTCGCTGTCACACATCAAATATTATAATAAGAGACCGCGAATACCAAAATCAGAGTTTAACAAGTATCGTGATGGGCTTTTAATAGGCTCAGCCTGTGAGGCAGGAGAGCTTTACAGGGCCATTTTAAACGGAAGACCACAGGAGGAAATCACAAGACTTGTGAATTTCTATGATTACCTGGAGATACAGCCTCTTGGCAACAACGCATTTATGATACGTGACGAGGATTCCGATATTGCTTCAAACGATGACCTTATCGATATAAATAAGCGAATCGTAAAGCTTGGAGAGGAATTTGGAAAGCTGGTTGTTGCAACCTGTGACGTACATTTCTTAAATCCCGAGGACGAGATATACCGTCGTATTATCATGGCCGGTAAGGGCTTTAAGGATGCAGATGAGCAGGCTCCGCTTTATTTAAGGACCACAGAGGAAATGCTAAAGGAGTTTGAATATCTCGGAAGCAAAAAGGCTGAGGAGGTAGTCATCACCAATACCAATAAGATAGCAGACATGTGTGAGCGTATCTCACCAGTCAGACCTGATAAATGTCCGCCGGTTATCGAAAACTCTGACGGCATGCTTCGTGAAATCTGCTATAACAAGGCAAACAGGATGTACGGAGATCCGCTGCCGCCGATAGTTAAGGAGCGTCTTGACAGAGAGCTTAACTCTATTATTTCAAACGGCTATGCCGTAATGTACATCATCGCACAGAAGCTTGTGTGGAAATCAAATGAGGACGGCTACCTGGTTGGCTCGCGAGGCTCCGTAGGAAGCTCATTTGTCGCAACCATGTCAGGTATCACAGAGGTTAATCCGCTGCATGCTCACTATTTGTGTACACACTGCAAATACAGTGATTTTGATTCACCAGAGGTACAGGCATTTTCAGGCCGTGGTGGCTGTGATATGCCGGATAAGCTCTGTCCAAAGTGCGGCAGACCTTTAAGCAAGGAGGGCTTTGACATTCCGTTTGAGACCTTCCTCGGTTTCAAGGGAAACAAGGAGCCGGATATCGATCTGAACTTCTCAGGTGAATACCAGTCAAAGGCTCACAAGTATACCGAGGTTATTTTCGGAGAGGGCCAGACCTTTAAAGCCGGAACCATAGGTACACTTGCTGACAAGACCGCATTTGGATACATTAAAAACTATTATGAGGAGCGCGGTGTCAGAAAGCGAAACTGCGAGATAGACAGGATAGTGCAGGGCTGCGTTGGTGTTCGACGTACTACGGGACAGCATCCGGGTGGTATAGTCGTGCTGCCGATGGGTGAGGAGATTAATACCTTTACTCCTGTACAGCATCCTGCGAATGATATGACCGTTGACATCACGACAACGCATTTTGACTACCATTCAATCGACCACAACCTGTTAAAGCTCGATATACTTGGACACGATGATCCTACCATGATTCGTATGCTGCAGGATCTGACAGGTGTTGACCCGACAAAGATTCCGCTTGACGACAAAGCTGTCATGTCACTGTTTCAGAACACCTCCGCTTTGGGCATAGAGCCTGAGGATATCGATGGATGTCCGCTTGGAGCTTTAGGTATACCGGAGTTTGGTACCGATTTTGCCATGGGCATGCTCCTTGATACAAAGCCAAAGGAGTTTTCTGACCTCATTCGTATCGCCGGATTATCACACGGTACCGACGTATGGCTTGGCAATGCACAGACTCTTATCGAGGAAGGCACAGCTACCATTTCAACCTGTATCTGTACCAGAGATGATATTATGACATATCTGATTTCCATGGGGCTTGAATCTGAGGAAGCCTTCAACATCATGGAGAAAGTGCGAAAGGGCATTATTGCCAAGGGCAAATGCCCTCAGTGGCCACAGTGGAAGGAGGATATGAAGGCACATGGTGTGCCTGACTGGTATATCTGGTCATGCGAGAAAATCAAGTACATGTTCCCTAAGGCCCATGCTGCGGCATACGTTATGATGGCATGGAGAATCGCCTACTGTAAGGTTTTCTATCCTCTTGCATACTACGCAGCATACTTTTCAATCCGTGCCACAGGCTTTTCATATGAGCTTATGTGTCAGGGAAAGGACCGACTCGAAAACTACATGAAGGACTATAAGAAAAGAAAAGACACGCTGTCAAACAAGGAGCAGGATGTATTTAAGGACATGCGTATCGTACAGGAGATGTATGCCAGAGGCTTTGATTTCATGCCTCTTGATATATACAGGGCTCACCCTAACCGTTTCCAGATAATTGACGGTAAGCTCATGCCGGCCATAAACAGTATTGACGGACTGGGCGACAATGCCGCTATTTATATTTCGGAAGCGGCAAAGGACGGACCATTCCTCTCAAAGGATGATTTCAGGGAGAGAACTCATGTATCGCGAACAGCCGTAGACCTCATGTCAGATTTGGGACTGCTTGGTTCACTGCCGGAGTCAAACCAGCTTTCACTTTTCGATTTCGGAGCATAATCCGGCAGTTTAACATAAAACATATACTTTAACAATAATAAAAATCCACTACTCATTGACAGACTCATAAATCTGTAAATAGGGTAGTGGATTTTGTGTATAATATGTATTGATTTTAAATATTAAATCTTATTTTAATTTTCTTCAATAAAATCTATCTGATACTCATCCATGTACTTGATACGTGCAAGTGAGTAAACCTCATAGCCCTGCTCGTTGATCTTTCTTCTGCCAGGCTGGAATGACTTCTCAATAAGGATTCCTATACCGGCAACTGTAGCGTGAGCCATGCGAAGAAGTCTGATGGCACCTGTAGCAGCCTCTCCGTCAGCCATGAAATCATCAATCAAAAGAATATTGTCATCCTCTGAGATAACATCGCGTGAGAGCGTAAGCTCATAGCTCTTCTCTGTTGTAAATGAAGTAACCTGTGTCTGATATAAATCATTATGTAATGTCTTTGAAGGCTGCTTCTTTAAAATAACAAGCGGTACATTCATCTTGGCTGCTGCCATAAGTGCAGGAGCAATTCCTGAGCTCTCTATTGTGACAACCTTTGTGATTCCCTTATCGGCAAAGTGATTTGCGAAATCCTCACCGATGTGCTCCATAAGCACAGGATCTACCTGATGGTTGATAAATTTGTTGACCTTTAAGATGTTTGTGCCAATTACCTGGCCATCCTTGAGAATTCGATCTTGCAGTTCTTTCATTTTGTTCACCTCATAAAAAATAAATTGTTATTATTATAGCACTATTCTTCGACAATATCACTATAAATTTTAGAATAAATTTCTTCAACCATATGATCGAGGAAGCTTTCCTCAAGCAGGCTGTATTTTTCAGTAATGACTGATGTGATAAGCTCAGCTCTTTTGTAGTATAAATCACCTGAGCAGGCATCTCCTTTTTCACCCGATGACGCTAAAGTCATAAGCTCGTCCCTATGAGTGACGGTCACGTATTCCATGATTTCCTCTTCGAGGGAATTATTCCGGTCAATTTTTTTTGAAATGTCCTTTAGCTCCATAAATGACTTCATTCCTATGATAAAAAATATCAAGAAAACAAGCCCCATTACGATAGAAACCATAAGCTTGTTTACCGAGTCTAAAGCGGCAAGCTTTATAACTCCTGTATCAAGCAGCACAATAGCAATAAGCCCTATCGCACCGACTGCGGTGAAGCACTGTCCGGTTGCTTTTGTATCCTCGTATCGTTTTTGTTCATCAACGTATATTTTCATACGGCCTCCATATTGTTTAATTATAGTTATATGTTATAATGAAACGATGAAAATTACAATATTATGTGTAGGAAAAGTTAAAGAAAAATTTTACAGAGATGCGATTGCTGAGTATTCAAAGCGCCTAAGCCGTTACTGTAAGCTTGAAATCACTGAGGTTTCCGATGAAAAGACAAGCGAACAGGCCACACAGACAGAGATAGACATCGTAAAAAATAAAGAAGGTGAGAGGCTTCTTAAAAATATAAAAGACGATGCATATGTAATTTGTCTGGCGATAGATGGAAAACAGCTTGATTCGGTTGAGCTGTCACAGAAAATGGATAAGCTTATGACGGGCGGCAAAAGTCATCTTGTTTTTGTAATAGGAGGCTCTCTGGGGCTGTCCGATGATGTATTGAAGCGCGCTGACTATAAGCTTTCATTTTCTAAAATGACATTTCCTCATCAGCTCATGCGCGTAATTTTACTGGAGCAGATTTACAGGTCGTTTCGCATCAGCAATAATGAGCCATACCACAAATAACCGGCATAATTCAGCCTAAATAAACATATGTTAATATATGAAGATGCAAAAAGTAACTGATTCGTTCGAGCTTCCAAAGGACATAGTGCTAGGGCTTCCAATTGTAACAGCATATGGTTATAATGAGTTGACTATAGAAAACCACAAGGGTATTCTGTCATTTTCGGACAAGGCCGTAACTGTAAGGGCAGCAGACAGTACCATAAAAATATCCGGCAGCCGCCTTGAAATCAAGGAATTTACAAAGGATTTAATAATAATAGCCGGTCATTTAAAGGGTGTTATATATGAGTATTAAAGCTTATGCAACAGTAAGGCTAACAGGCTGCAATATCAGGCGCTTCATAAATCTGTGCACGGCAAACCATATAAAAATATGGAACCTTAAATATGTAAGTCCAAAGGAATATGAGGCCTGCTGCAGTACAGAAGATATTTTTCTAATGAAGCCGCACCTGAAAAAGACGCATACAAGGCTTCTCGTGGTAAAAAGACAGGGATACTTTGCGATAAGAGCATTTCTATATAAAATACGTATTATTACGGCTGCAATTACCGGCGTTTTTTGTATACATGCACTCATCTGCACAAGAATCTGGCACATTGTGCCTGAAGGAAACCGTTTCACGTATGATGAGTCGGTCATCTCCTTTATGGAGAGTGAAAATGTAACAATAGGCAGCCACAAGAGAGCAGATTACAGCCTCCTTGAAAAGAAGCTTGAGGAAAAATATCCCGATATCACGTGGTGCAGTATATACATAGAAAAAAATACCATGAAAATTGATATATCAGAGGGAATAAATTATAGGTAAATTATGACAAATTTTATTTTTATGTTATAATGAAAAATATTTTGATTGAAAGGCACATGAGCTAATGAGTTTAAATGAAGTATCTATAAAAATACCGGGTGAATATATTCCAAATGTCTTTGGACAGTTTGATGCATTCGCCAAGAAAATAGAGCGCACACTGCACGTAACGCTTGTCTTAAGAGATGATTCCTTAAAGATTATCGGAGCGCAGGGAAATATTGATGGGGCAAAAGAGGTGTTCGAGCAGCTCATTGCGCTGGCTGAGAGAGGCAACGTCATTACAGAGCAGAACGTAAACTATGCACTTGCACTTTTAGAGGAGCATAGAGGCAGTGAGATTGTTGAGATTGACAAGGATATCATTTGTCACACAATAAATGGCAAGCCTGTAAAGCCAAAAACCATAGGCCAGAAGGAATATGTCGATGCAATCAGGAAAAAGATGATTGTGTTTGGCATGGGTCCTGCCGGAACAGGAAAGACCTATCTTGCCATGGCAATGGCTATAACAGCTTTTAAAAATGAGCAGGTGGGCCGTATTATTCTGACACGTCCTGCGATTGAAGCAGGCGAGAAGCTTGGCTTTCTGCCGGGAGATCTGCAGAGCAAGATTGACCCATATTTGAGACCGTTGTACGATGCTCTTTATCAGATAATGGGAGCTGAGAGCTTTCAGCGCAACATGGAAAAGGGCCTTATTGAGGTGGCTCCTCTTGCATACATGAGAGGCCGTACACTTGACAATGCATTTATCATACTTGATGAGGCACAGAATACAACTCCTGCACAGATGAAGATGTTTCTTACACGAATCGGCTTTGGCTCAAAGGTTGTCGTGACAGGTGATGCGACACAAAAGGATCTTGCACCGGGAGCAAAATCAGGGCTTGATGTGGCACTTAGGGTGCTTAAAAAAATAGATGATATAGGCATATGCAATCTGACAAGCAAGGATGTCGTGCGTCATCCGCTTGTACAAAAAATTGTTCAGGCTTATGATGATTATGAAAATAAGCAGACTGCAAAGACTGTAAGAAAGCAGAGGAAGAGCAATTGAGAAGGGTTGTATCACTAATATCAATTTTTATATCAATCTTAGCTCTTTCATTTGTGCTGTGTCTGCTTGGTGATGTATATCCGGATGAGTGGATATGCATGGGTTTTTTAGATATCATATTTTATATGCTGCTTTTATTTGAGCTTGAGTACGAGCGGAACACACTGCAGCTGTCGAACAACTCAAGAACCGATTATCTTAGGTTTACGTTTGCGTTTATCATTTGCTCTATAGTGTGTATCATAAGCGGTTTTATGCCACTGTACAGCAGGCCGGTGATGATTTTTCCTATATTGCTTTGTCTGATTGGCAATGAGTTTCTGGCATTTATAAGCGGTACTTATTTTTGTATATTGCTTTCAATCACTGTATCCGGCGACTGCTTTGAGCTCGTATGTGAGCTGCTTCTTGTAATCACAGGTGCTATCCTTGCAAAGATGCTAAAGGAGGACAAGCTTCAGATATGTATATATCTGATCATAATCAGTATGAGCATTGTGACACCGGGCATATTCTATTATATGTCAACAAAGGAGTTTTCTGTTTCCGTTATTATTGCCGGAGCTGTAAGCGGCATGATTGTTTCGCTTATCGGCATCATTTGTGCCAGGGTATTTAAGCCACTTAGCGCTGATGAAACAAATGACAGGCTTATAGCAATAATAGAGGAGGATTTTCCTGCTGTAAAGCAGCTTAAAAAGAACAATTTCTCTGAATACAATCATGGCAATTTCGTATCGACGATTGCCATAAAGGCTGCAAAGGCTGCAGGACTGGACACTGCGCTATGCGCAGCAGGAGGCTTTTATTACCGCATAGGGCAGTGGCAGAAGCATAAAAGCGTCATGGAAGGAGTAGAACAGGCATTAGCCATGCATTTTCCTGAAAAGCTGACCAATATACTCTATGAGTACTATGGCAAACTAAGACACCCACAGACCCCTGAATCCGCACTCATCCATATGGTCGATGCTTTAATAGTAAGGCTTGATCATATCAAAAACGATGTGGCAGACAGTGAATGGAATCACGAGATACTTATTATCCAGACATTAAATGAGCTGTCAAGCTCAGGAATGTATGATGAATCAGGGCTTTCCATGAATCACTTTTTAAAAATACGAGACTATCTTACAAAGGAGGAGTTGCTTAAATGAGTTTTTTTATCGAAAAAGAAGTAGAATGCAATTTTAATTTTGATTATGAAAAGGTCGCAGAAGCTGTTGTTTCTGCTTCACTTGAGCACGAGAACTTTCCGTATGAGGCGGAGGTTAATTTGACGCTGACAGACAATGAAGGGATACATGCCATCAATAAGGAGTACAGACAGATAGACAGGCCTACAGATGTATTATCTTTTCCGATGCTTTCATATGAAACACCCGGAGATTTTTCTTTCCTTTCAGATGAGAATGAGGATGATTTCAATCCTGATACAGGAGAGGTCATGCTAGGCGACATTATCATATCCGTCGACAAAGTAAAGGAGCAGGCCTTAGAATACGGACACAGCGAAAAAAGAGAGTTTGCCTTTCTGATTACACACAGCATGCTTCATCTGTTCGGATATGACCACATGGAGGCTGATGAGGCTGCCGTAATGGAAGAGCACCAGAGAAAAATACTTGACGCTTTAGGTATAACACGCTAATATTTAAGCTGGTTATCAATTGAAACAGAGGATTTATAAATGGCTAAAAAAAATAACGGGGCAAGCAATGCCTTAGTACAGGGTTCTATACTTGCCGTAGCATCTATCATAAGCAGAATAATAGGACTCATATATCGCATACCGATGCAGCGTATATTGGGCGATATCGGAATCGGCTATTATTCCACAGCCTTTGAAATATATAATGTCATGCTGATTATATCATCATACAGCTTACCACTTGCCGTATCAAAGATGGTTTCAGCCCAGATGGCAAAAAAGAGGCGGACTGCGACGTATCAGATACTGAAGTGTGCTCTGCTTTTTGCAACCATCAGTGGTACAACGGTGGCACTCATACTGTTTTTTGGTGGCAATTTTTTTGCAACAACGCTTCTTAACACACCATACAGTATTTTTGCTTTAAGAGTACTGGCTCCGGGGCTTTTGGTAGTTGCAGTGCTCGGCGTCATCAGAGGCTTTTTCCAGGGACTGGGTACTATGATGCCGAGTGCCGTCTCACAGATAATAGAGCAGATAGTAAATGCCATAGTCAGTGTATGGGCTGCATATGTGCTATACCGTACAGGTACAAGGATTGGCGCAGTGCTTGGTGACAAGGAGCACTATGCCGCTGCATATGGTGCAGCCGGTGGTACACTTGGAACAGTGCTTGGCTCTGTAGCGGCTCTTTTATTTGTAGTATTTATCTTTGCCATCTATATGAAGGTGTTCAAGAGGCAGATGAAAAGAGAACGAAATGTCAGGGTGAGCTCATTTGGCTACACAATGAAGATTCTTGTAATTACGGTTATTCCTGTGCTTTTAAGTACTACTATCTACAATATCAGTGGTATTATCGACCAGGGTATATTCAAGCAGGTTGCACTGCTTCAGGGATACACTCAGAATGATATAGACGTATGGTGGGGTGTATATACCGGAAAGTACAAGCTTTTAATCAATGTGCCTATATCCATAGCATCAGCTATGGCAGCATCCTTTGTGCCGGTGCTTACAGGCGCATATCACAGGGACGATATGGAAGCAGTGAGAGGACAGATTAATCTTTCCACACGCTTTATCATGGTTGTCGCATTCCCATGTGCAGTAGGGCTTGCCGTGTTTGGACTTCCTATATTTAATATACTGTTTTCAAGCACACGTGCAACAAATGCTGAGGCATCACTTATGATGTATGTCGGTGCGGTTGCGGTAGTATTTTACTCTCTTTCCACTCTGTCCAACGGACTGCTGCAGGGCATTGACAGGCTCAAAGTTCCGGTAATCAACGCTGCGATATCGATTGTAGCGCATGTCATAGTACTCATACTGCTTATGCTCATATTCAGGCTCAATATACATGCAGTTGTGCTTGCCAATACGTTTTTTGCATTGCTCATGTGCTTTATGAACAGCATGGCTTTAAAGAAGTACAGCGGCTTTAAGCAGGAAATAAAAAAGACCTTTATCATACCGGCCATCAGCTCGCTCATAATGGGAGTTATTTCGTATATAGTATACTTTATACTTTACAAGGCCTGTCATATTGAGATTATCGCCTTCATTCTTGCTGCAATCATTGCGGTTATCTCATATGCAGTTGCGCTGCTTTTACTCAAGGGACTGACTGAGGATGAGCTTAGACATTTTCCAAAGGGCACACTTATCATAAAAGTGGCAAAAAAATGTCATTTATTATAAAATTGAATAAATAACAAAAATTTACAGATACTGATTTTGAGGTGATAATATGAAAAGCAAAATCAGTATCTGTTTTTTAACTATTGTTGTAATTCTTCTTGCACTTGTTATGATAGAAAAAATCAATACGCAAAGAGCTGCAGACAAGGCTGCTATAATTGCACAAAGAAATGAAAATGATAAAGAAGAAAAAAATGAAAAAGAAAGCCTTCTGACATCAAATGAGGCTAAAAATGCAAAATACTGCATCAAAAATGACTCCGGAATGCTGTCTGTATACAACGCCACTGCAAGTGAAAAATACTTTGACACAGGCGTGTATTTTGAAGAACTGCCCGATGAAGCAAAAAATAAGGTTACAAACGGACTCTACTTTTTTAACGAAACTGATTTGTACGATTTTCTTGAAAGCTATTCAAGTTAATGTTAAAATAAATCAGTTAGGGGAAAGAATATGTACGATGTAATTATAATAGGTGCTGGTGCATCCGGGCTGATGGCGGCAGCAGTTGCTGCATCAAAGGGAGCACGTGTGGCACTTTTAGAGCACAAGGATGATATAGGAAAGAAAATACTTGCAACAGGAAACGGCAGATGTAATTTCACAAACACTGATATGTCTGTAAATAAGTTTCACGGCAGTAAAGCGCTGATTAAAAACGGGTTGTCGCAATTTAATTATGCAGACACAATACGTTTTTTTAAAGAACTTGGAATACCTGCATATGACAATGCAGGCTACATTTATCCAAATTCAAGACAGGCTGCATCTGTTGTGGCAGCCTTTCGCATGGAACTTATGAGGCTTCATGTGGATGTGAAAACAGGCATTAGTATTACAGAAATCAAGACTGCAAGGATTACGGCTGAGGACACAAAGTCTGCTGCTAATCCGGCAACTAAGAAGACAGATGACCGGACCGGTTACTGCATCCAAACAGACAAGGGCAGCTTTAAGTCCAAAAGGCTTATTATAGCGTGTGGCCTTACGGCTTCCCCAAAGCTTGGAAGTGACGGAAGCCTGTTTCGACAGATAGAAGCTCTCGGACACCATATCCAAAAGCCATTACCAGCGCTTTGCGGCTTTAGCTGTGATGGCCTAAATTTCAAAAAAATCACAGGTGTCAGATGCGATGCCACTGTCGCTTCCGTGATAGACGGTCAAATGACAGAGCAAAATACAGGGGAGCTGCAGTTAGCTGACTATGGCATCTCAGGCATCCCGGTTTTTCAGATTTCAAGTCTTATGTCAAGAGCCCTCGATAAAGGTCAAAGGGTCGAGGTGATAATTGACTTTTTGCCGGCTTTTAGTGATGATGAGCTTAATGGATACATAAAGGACAGAAGCATTACAACGACAGACAACCGCTCGTTAAATGAGATGCTTAACGGACTTTTAAACAATAAGCTTCTTCTTGAGCTGATACACAAATCAGGTGTATCTCCTGACAAAAAGGGAAGGCTGTTGACAGATGATGATTGTAAAAGTCTCACCCGCTCAATAAAGCATACAGCCGTTTCGGTAAAAAAGCCAAGAGGAGCCGAATTTGCACAGGTGTGTGCAGGCGGCATATATACAAAGGAAATAGATGTACGCACATTGGAGTCCAAAATCCATCCGGGGCTTTACTTTTGCGGCGAGCTGCTTGATGTGGACGGCATATGCGGTGGCTACAATCTGCAGTGGGCATGGACAAGTGGATATATAGCAGGAGAAATGCAGTAAATGATTAAAATTAACCAGATAAAGCTCCCCGTCACGCACAGTGATGAGGCATTAAAAAAGAAAATAATAAAAATGCTTAAGCTCAATGCCAAGACAGGCTTTACATACCGGATACTAAAGAAATCACTTGACGCGCGTAAAAAGCCTGAGCTGTTCTATACATATTCAGTTGCTGTAGAGATAGAGGATACAAAAAATAGCGAAGAATCAATTGTAAAAAGAGCAGCCAGCTCATCTGTGCTCATATATAAAGAAAAAGAGTACATGATACCTGCATGCGGCCATATACCGCTTGACAGGCGACCTGTTATTGCAGGGGCAGGACCTGCCGGCTTGTTTTGTGCATATATACTGGCAGAGGCAGGTTTTCGCCCGATAGTTATCGAGCGTGGCAGCCGGGTTGAGAAAAGAACCTGCGATGTACAAAAATTCTGGGATAGCGGCATACTTAATCCCAAAAGCAATGTACAGTTTGGTGAGGGCGGTGCCGGAACATTTTCAGATGGCAAGCTGAATACATCCGTAAAGGATCCTTCGGGCAGAAATCGTCTTGTGCTTGAGACATTTGTGCGATTTGGGGCAGATCCGTCCATACTTTATGACAACAAGCCACATATTGGTACTGATGTACTTTCAGAAGTAATTGTCAATATGCGTGAGTTTTTGGTTGACAAAGGTGCTACATTTGTATTTGATACCTGTGTAAACAATCTTGATATAGTTTCCCAAAAGCTATTAAGTGTTTACACGGATTCTGACAGTAACAGTAATAGTGAGATAAAGACAGATGTATGCGTTCTGGCACTCGGACACAGCGCCAGAGATACATTTGATATGCTTTACAACAAAGGCTTTGATATGGAGTGCAAGAGCTTTGCAGTCGGCTTTCGCGTGGAGCATCCGCAGCGCATGATAGATGAATCACAGTATGGTATTCAAAAGAAAATCATACTTCCGCCAAGCCCATACAAGGTCACATCCAATTTTCCGAATGGCAGAGGAGTCTATTCATTCTGCATGTGTCCGGGAGGATATGTGGTCAACTCATCGTCAACCGAAAATCACACAGTGGTTAACGGCATGAGCTATCACGACAGAAACAGCAAAAATGCGAACAGTGCCATCATAGTATCTGTTTCGCCGAAGGATTTCGGAGCAGATGATGCCCTCGCCGGAGTGAGATATCAGGAAAAGCTTGAGACAGAAAATTATAAGCGAGGCAATGGTTTAATACCACAGCAGCTTTTCGGTGATTTCTGTGATGACAGATTAACAACAGCATACGGTGATTTTAGCTCCTGTACAAAGGGAAACACCGTCTTTGCAAAGCTGAACGGACTGATGAACGCTGACATGGAGCAGTCGTTCAAGCTTGGAATGGAACATTTTGGTCATCTGATACATGGCTTTGACAGAAAAGATGCAATTTTGTCCGGTATGGAGACACGCACATCTTCTCCGCTTCGCATAAAAAGAGATGAATCCTTTGAGAGCAACATCTCAGGGGTCTACCCTTGCGGAGAGGGCGCAGGCTATGCGGGAGGCATTACATCTGCGGCAATCGACGGCATAAAGGTCGCAGAAGCAATTATTAAAAAATATAGGCCGGATTTTAAATAATATTTATACACATGAATAATATTTATATACATAAAGAGAGGAAATATTCGTGGCAGAAGTATCACCAATGATGCAGCATTATCTGCAGACAAAAGAACAATATAAGGATTGTATTTTATTTTATCGCTTAGGAGACTTCTATGAGATGTTTTTTGATGATGCGATAATGGTTTCAAAGGAGCTTGAGCTTACACTCACAGGCAAAAACTGTGGGCTTGAAGAAAGAGCTCCTATGTGTGGAATACCGTTTCACGCGGCAGACTCATATATCAACAGACTCGTATCAAACGGTCACAAGGTAGCTATCTGTGAGCAGATGGAGGATCCAAAGCAGGCAAAGGGAATCGTAAAGCGAGAGGTAATCCGTGTTGTGACACCTGGCACAAACACTGATATGGCTTCTTTAGATGAGGCAAAAAACAATTACATAATGTCGATTGTATACACTGAGGACAAATACGGCATAGCAACCTGTGATGTCACAACAGGTGATTTTTTTACGACAGAGGTGGATACGGAAAGAAAGCTGTTAGATGAGGTGAGCAGATTTAATCCATCGGAAATCATATGTAATGAAGCCTTCTACATGAGCGGAATAGATGTTGACGATATGAAAAACAGATTATCAATTACTGTTTCAGCACTAGACTCATGGTATTTTTCTGATGGTCTTGCAAATGAGACACTGCTTTCACATTTCCACGTACAGACAATAAATGCTCTGGGACTTGAGGATTATGAGAGTGGAGTCATAGCTGCCGGCGCCCTGTTAAAGTACCTTTATGAGACGCAGATGAACTCGCTCGACAATATACTTGAGCTTCATCCGTACTCAATAGGCAAATATATGATAATAGACAGCTCATCAAGACGTAATTTGGAGCTTGTAGATACCCTTCGTGAAAAGCAAAAGAGAGGCTCACTGCTTTGGGTACTCGACAAGACACGTACGGCTATGGGAGCAAGACTGCTTCGCACCTATGTCGAGCAGCCTCTTATCGAAAAGGCAGAGATAATAAAGCGCCAGAAGCTTATCGAAGCACTTAATGCAAACGAAATAACAAGAGACGAGATCAGGGAATACCTTAATCCTATTTATGACCTTGAGCGTCTCATCACAAGAATCACATACCAGTCAGCCAATCCGCGCGACCTTATTGCCTTCAGGGATTCTTTAAAAATGCTTCCACCAATAAAGCAGCAGCTTTCAGACATACCGTGTGAGCTTACCGATGAGATTAATGAAGAGTTCGACGAGCTTAAGGATATATATGAGCTTTTACTTTCATCTATTGAGGATGAGCCTCCTATCTCACAGCGCGACGGAGATATCATAAAGGCTGGCTACAACGAGGAGGTTGACCGTCTTCGAGACGCAAAAACCAAGGGAAAGACATGGCTTGCTGAGCTTGAAGCCGGTGAGCGTGAAAAAACAGGCATCAAAAACTTAAGAATCAAGTATAACAAAGTGTTCGGATATTACCTTGAGGTCACAAACTCCTTCAAGGATATGGTTCCAGATTATTACGTGAGAAAACAGACACTCACCAATGCAGAGCGCTACATAACACCGGAGCTTAAAGAGCTTGAGGATACCATTCTTGGAGCTGAAGACAGGCTCACATCACTTGAGTATGAGCTGTTTCGTGATGTAAGAAAACAGATTTCCTGCAATGTTTCAAGGATTCAGAAAACAGCCAGAGCTATAGCACAGATTGATGTTTTTGCTTCGCTTGCGCTTGTTGCCAGCCAGAATAATTACTGCAAGCCAAAGATAAATGAAAGCGGAATAATAGACATAAAAAACGGACGTCATCCTGTAGTTGAAAAAATGATTACAAATGACATGTTTATAGAAAACGATACATATCTGGATCAGCACAAAAACAGAATCTCAATCATCACTGGACCAAACATGGCCGGTAAATCCACCTACATGAGACAGACAGCACTTATCGTTCTCATGGCACAGATTGGAAGCTTTGTACCTGCACAAACTGCAAATATCGGTATTGTAGACCGTATCTTCACACGAGTCGGCGCATCTGACGACCTTGCAAGCGGCCAGAGTACATTTATGGTTGAGATGAACGAGGTGGCAAATATATTAAGAAATGCAACCGCAAAATCCCTGCTCATTCTCGATGAGATTGGACGAGGCACGAGTACATTTGACGGACTAAGCATCGCCTGGGCAGTTGTAGAGCATATAAGTAATCCAAAGCTCCTCGGAGCAAAGACGCTTTTTGCAACCCATTATCACGAGCTCACCGAGCTTGAGGGCAAGCTTGACAGTGTAAATAACTATTGCATCGCTGTAAAGGAAAAGGGCGATGATATAGTTTTCTTAAGAAAAATCGTAAAGGGCGGAGCTGACAGAAGCTATGGTATACAGGTTGCAAAGCTTGCAGGTCTGCCGGATTCAGTCATAGAGCGTGCCAAGGAAATCGCAGAGCAGCTTGTTGCAAATGATATCACAGATACTGTAAAAAGCATATCCGTTGACACTGGTCACAAGCATAAAAAGGAGCATCTTGACGAGGTTGATATGACACAGATTTCACTTTTCGACACAGTTAAGGATGATGACATAATTGATGAGCTTCGAAGCATAGACATAGGCAACATGACACCACTTGATGCGTTAAACAAGCTGTATCAGCTCCAGAACAAGGTTAAAAACCGCTGGTAGAAAGGATTAAAATGCCAAATATTGCCATATTAAATCAGGAAACAATAGATAAAATAGCTGCAGGAGAGGTTGTTGAGCGTCCGTGCTCCGTGGTTAAAGAGCTGGTGGAAAATGCCATAGATGCAGGCTCCACAGCCATTACTGTGGAGATAAAAGAGGGCGGAATCTCATTCATCCGTATCACCGACAACGGCTGCGGAATTGAAAGAGACCAGGTTGCAGTTGCATTTTACCGTCACAGCACGAGCAAAATCCGCTCGGCAGAGGATTTACTTACTGTAAAGTCTCTCGGCTTCAGAGGCGAGGCGCTGTCAAGTATCTCGGCCGTTGCCCGCGTTGAGCTTATCACAAAAACCTACGATGAGCTCACAGGCACCAGATATGTGATTGAGGGCTCGAAGGAGCTTTCCAACGAGGAAATCGGTGCTCCGGACGGTACTACCTTCATAGTAAAGGATTTGTTTTATAATGTTCCTGCAAGACGTAAGTTTTTAAAGACAGCACAGACAGAGGGCAGCTACATAAGCGATATGGTTGAAAAGCTTGCGCTTTCGCATCCCGATATATCGTTTAAGTTCATAAACAATAACCAGACAAAGCTTCACACCTCAGGAAACGGCAACAGAAAGGATATCATATACCATATATTCGGTCGCGAGATATCGTCATCACTGCTTGAGGTGAAGCATGAATGCGAATACTTTAAGGTGGAGGGCTTTATAGGAAAGCCTGTCATCACGAGGGGCAACAGAAATTATGAGAATTATTTCATAAACGGCAGATATGTAAAGAGCAATATATTGTCACGTGCAATAGAGGAGGCCTACAAGAGCTTTCTAATGCAGCATCAGTATCCGTTTACAGTGCTTTACTTTACATTTTTCAGTGAGCTGGATGTCAACGTACATCCGACCAAGATGGAGCTTAGGTTCGACAACAACAACGAGATATATGTTGAATTGTGTGACACAATATATGCAATTCTATCTCATAAGGAGATGATTCCCGAGGTGCCTGTAGACAGTACGCCGGCGCCTAAAAAGATAGTGCATGAGTATAAGGAGCCAATACCGGAGCCGTTTGAGAAGAGGCGTATCAATGAGGTGAGGGCAGTGGAATCAAGGAGTGTGTACGGACAGAGCGTGACGTCAACAGTAAAAAATTACTCAGCAACAGAACCTGCTGCAAAAGCGCCTGAGACTTCCACCGCGTATGAACCTGCACATGTTGTCACCGGCACCCAGCAGACTCTAGGGGATTACGACAAGGTTTTTCTTACAGAAAGCGCCAAGAAGCAGTTTTCCATCATAGGCCAGCTCTTTAAGACATACTGGCTGATAGAGTTTGAGGATAAGCTGTACATCATAGACCAGCATGCAGCCCATGAGAAGGTGCTGTATGAAAAAACAATGGCAAGACTTGCCAATAAGGATTTCACATCACAGCGCATAAGCCCTCCGATTGTCATGACTCTTGATGCCAGGGAAAGCGAGATGCTTGAGAAATACAGGCCGCAGATAGAACAGTTTGGCTATGAGGTGGAGCATTTTGGCGGCAAGGAATACATGATCAGTGCAATTCCGGATAATTTGTTTAACATAGATATGAAGGATCTGTTTATAGAGATGCTCGATGATTTTTCCAATTCGACAGGCAGACAGACTCCTGATATCATCACGGAAAAGGTCGCATCCATGTCGTGCAAGGCAGCAGTCAAGGGCAATGACAAGCTTACTCTTCCTGAGATAAATAAGCTGATAGATGAGCTTTTGTCACTCGACAATCCTTACAACTGCCCACACGGCAGACCAACCATTATCTCTATGAGCAAATATGAGATAGAAAAGAAATTCAAACGTATCGTATGACAACATACACATTTGGACTGAGGTGCAATATGACACAAAAACCGATGATTGTCCTGACAGGACCGACAGCAGTAGGAAAGACAGCTCTATCGATTGAGCTTGCAAAAAAAATAAATGGTGCTATAATATCCGCGGATTCCATGCAGGTATACAAATACATGGATATAGGCTCTGCGAAGGTTACAGTCGATGAGATGGACGGCATAAAGCACTATCTGATAGATGAGCTCGAGCCATCTGACGAGTTCAATGTATTTATCTTTAAGGATATGGTCAAAAAAGCACTTAATGAGATATACGAAGCAGGAAAGATACCGATAGTTGTCGGCGGCACCGGCTTTTATATCCAGGCACTTTTGTATGACATTGATTTCACAAAGCAGGATGTGGATGAGGAATACAGAAAGAGCCTTTACGACTTTGCAAACGAGCACGGAAACCATGCACTGCATGAAAGGCTTAAGGATATCGACCCTGCATCCTACGAGAGCATCCATGAGAATAACGTAAAGCGCGTCATCAGGGCAATTGAATACTATCACACCTGCCATGAGCCGATTTCAAAGCACAATGAGACTGAAAGAGCCAAGCAGTCTCCATACAGTTTTGCCTATTTTGTACTGGATGATGTAAGACAAAGACTCTATGAAAGGATAGATAAGAGAGTTGATATCATGGTTTCAAACGGACTTGTCGATGAGGTGAAAAAGCTAAAGGCAATGGGCTGTACAAGCGATATGGTATCCATGAAGGGCATAGGATATAAGGAAATCCTTGCATATCTCGATGGAGAATATTCACTTGATGAGGCTGTGGACAAGGTAAAGCTTGAGTCAAGGCGTTTTGCAAAGAGACAGCTAACCTGGTTTAGAAGAGAAAAAGACACCATATGGATAGAAAAAAACGAATATTCATATGATGATAATAAAATATTAAATAAAATACAAGAAATTTTAGCAGAAAAGAGGATTATAATTTGTTAGATACCAATGAAGCCATTTACAGGCAGTATGAGACACTTGGAATATCAAAGGAGGTTTTGGATTTCGGAACCTTTGTAGAAAAGGAGCTTAAGGAGCGTTTTGACAAAATAGACACAAATGCTGAGTATAATCAGCTTAAGGTCATAGCCGCCATGCAGAAAAACAAGGTGAGCGCAGAGTGCTTCCAGGCATCAAGCGGCTACGGCTACAATGACCTCGGAAGGGATACACTTGAGAGAGTGTACGCAGACTGTTTTGGCGCAGAAGATGCACTTGTAAGGCCTCAGATTACCTGTGGCACACATGCACTTGCACTTGCCCTCATGTCAAACCTGCGTCCGGGCGATGAGCTTTTAAGCCCTGTCGGAAAGCCTTACGATACACTTGAAGAGGTAATAGGCATACGCCCTTCAAAGGGCTCGCTTGCTGAGTATGGCATCACATATGCGCAGGTTGACTTACTGCCTGACGGTGAGTTTGACTATGACGGAATAAAGAAAGCCATCAATGAAAAAACGAAGCTTGTCACCATCCAGCGCTCTAAGGGCTATGCTACAAGACCTACACTTTCGGTCAAAAGAATAGGCGAGCTCATTGCCTTTGTAAAGAGCATAAAGCCTGATGTGATCTGTATGGTCGATAACTGCTACGGTGAGTTTGTCGAGGATACAGAGCCTATCCAGGTTGGAGCAGACATGATGGTTGGCTCACTGATCAAAAATCCGGGAGGCGGACTTGCACCAATCGGAGGCTATATTGTCGGCAAAAAGGAATGTGTTGAAAATGCCGCATACCGTCTCACATCTCCGGGACTTGGCAAGGAGGTTGGAGCCTCACTCGGAGTCATCCAGTCATTTTATCAGGGCTTTTTCCTTGCACCGACTGTCGTAAGCGGAGCATTAAAGGGAGCAATCTTTGCCGCAAAAATCTATGAAAAGCTTGGTTTTAAGGTGGTTCCTGACGGTACTGAAAGCCGCCACGATATCATACAGGCTGTAGAGTTCAATAACCGCGATGCCATGATAGCCTTCTGCGAGGGCATTCAGGCAGCAGCACCTGTAGACAGCTATGTGACCCCTGAGCCATGGGCTATGCCGGGCTATGACAGTGATGTCATCATGGCAGCAGGCGCATTTGTGCAGGGCTCATCCATTGAGCTTTCTGCCGATGGCCCTGTGAAGCCGCCATATGCGGTTTATTTCCAGGGAGGACTCACATGGTACCATGCAAAGCTTGGAATTTTGATGTCTTTACAAAAACTTTATGAGAGAAATCTTGTTAAGCTGGATTAGGTGTGCTACAATTAACTGAAAACTTTGCTTAAATCCGTTGTCAATCGCCTGGGAGAAGCGAAAGGGATTAATGCATAATAACAAAACAATTAAAAATCTGCCGGCTTCAGAGCGACCATATGAGAAATTTTTATCGCTTGGAGCATCAGGCCTGTCAGACGCTGATTTACTTGCCATCATTATAAAGACCGGCACAAGAGACAAGACTGTGATTGATATTGCGCAGGACATACTTTCCGGCAGGCATGGCAATCTGCTCAATCTCTATGAGATGTCCTATGAGGAGCTTCTTAGTATCCCCGGGATAGGGCAGATAAAAGCTATACAGCTTAAGGCGATAGCAGAGCTGTCGCTTCGCATAGCAAAGACAAAAAAGGTTCAAAGCATCAGAATGAATAATCCTCAGACAATAGCTGACTACTATATGGAGCAGATGAGGCATCTCACAAATGAAGTCGTCATTTGTGCCTATTTTGATGTGAAAAGCAGATTCTTAGGAGACAAGTTCATATCCAAGGGTTCACTAAGCTCATCTGTAGTGGACATAGGCTCCATCATCAGGACCGCCCTGGACAAAAATGCATCAAAGCTTGTTTTATTGCACAATCATCCAAGCGGAGATTGTACTCCCAGCAGAAATGATATTGCTGTCACAGACAGATTAATTGAGGGCTCAGGGATTTTTTCCATAGAGCTTTGTGACCATATCATAATCGGAGATAACGAATATTATAGCTTCTATGAAAATAAACTTATATAAACAGAAGACGAGGTAGAATTATTATGAGCAACAACGTTTACGGAATTGATCTGGGAACAAACAATTTCAAGGTATACTCAAAGGCTACAGGCAAGACAATGCTTGAGAAAAACACAATAGCCGTAATAGACAAAAATCAGATATATGCATATGGAGACAGCGCATATGCCATGTATGAAAAGGCGCCTGAGACAATCAACGTCATATTTCCTGTTGTAGAGGGAGTTATTGCTGACTATAATCTGCTTCAGACTATGATTTTTGACTTTTTGGAGCACAAGACAAAGGCACGTATCAAAAATGCCGAGTTCATCATCGCTGTGCCGACAGATATCACAGATGTAGAGAAAAGAGCATTCTACGAGCTCTTCTATAAGAGCAAATCAAAGCCTAAAAAGGTCATGCTCTGTGAGAAGCCTATCGCTGATGCTGTAGGTCTTGGAATAGATGTAAACGAGCCAACCGGTGTCATGATAGTAGATATGGGTGCTGACACAACAGAGACATCCGTTATTTCACTCGGTGGCCTGGTGCTTAGTGACCTGCTTCATTTCGGTGGCAACAGACTTGACGAGTCAATTATCTCCTTTGTACGAAAGGAGTTCAATCTTGTAATCGGACAAAAGACTGCAAAGCTGTTGAAGGAGACTATAGGCTCTGCACTTCCGGGAAGAGAAGACAGTATGGTCATAGTGGGACGTGATGTGGTAAGCGGCCTGCCTATTGAGATGGAAATTGGTTCAAAGGTCGTTTACGAGGCTATGAAGTCAAACCTTGAGTCTATATGCACATCAATAAAAATGATTCTTGAGAAGACTCCGCCTGAGCTTGCAAAGGATATCATCCATTCAGGCATTTATATCACAGGAGGCGGCTCACAGCTTGCTGGACTTGACCAGCTCTTTGAACAGATTACAGGTATAAAGGTCATCTGCTCAGAATGTCCTGAGGAGAGTGCAGTACGCGGGCTCGTACAAATAGTTTCTGATTCAAAATATAAGAGACTTCCGTTCAGCATCAAAAAATAATAACCGAGGTTAACATGAGTAAGAATTTTCGCAATCGAAAGAGAAAGCACAATAAAAAGCTGCCTGCAAGATACACACTGTCGATTATGACAGCAGTCTGCTTTGTGACCATGCTGTTAAGCCTTACCTTAAATATCTCCGGTGGTCCTTTAAAGACTGCTGCCGGATATGTATTCATCCCAATGCAGAAGGGTATAAACAGCTTTGGAATCCACATTTCAGATAAGATTACAGAAATACGCACATTAAAAAATGTCAAGGCTGAGAATAAAAAGCTCAAGGCCGAGGTAGAAGAGCTTACAACACAGCTCACAACCAACAAACTTGAACAGTATGAGCTTGACAATTACAGACAGCTTCTGGATTTGGATGCCAAATATCCATCATATCCCAAGGTCGCTGCCAGTGTCATAGCAAAGGACAGCGGAAACTGGTTTTCTACCTTTACTATCGACAAAGGAAAAAAGGATGGAGTGGACGTAGGCATGAATGTGCTTGCGGGAAGCGGACTTGTAGGTATTGTTACCGATGCTGGCGATAATTTTGCCAAGGTACGCTGTATCATAGATGATGCCAGCAAGGTCAGTGGCATGGTTTCCACCACGGAGGACAACCTCACCGTCAGTGGCAATATAAAAACCATGAACGATGACAAGGTAATTACCTTTACGGAGTTAAAGGATGACGACAACAAGGTGAAAGAGGGCGATCCTGTTGTTACCTCATACGTGTCAGACCGTTACCAGCAGGGCATACTGATTGGCTATGTGACAAAAATCGAAAATAATTCCAACAATCTGACAAAATCCGGCACTATCACACCGGTTGTAGATTTTGAGCATATCGAAAATGTCATGGTCATAACACAGCTTAAGCAGACCGGTGACACTAAGACAGCTGACGACACCGAAAGTACAGAAACAGCCGGTGACAGCCAGACTGAAAATTCAACTGAAAATAAGTAAGGAGCAGCATGAGACGTAGAATTGTTTTATTTATAATAATAACTTTATGCTTTTTATTGCAGACCACGCTGTTTAAGACTCTTTCCTTTGCCAATATCTCACCAAACCTGTTGATTATAGCCGTATCATCCTTTGGCTTTATGCGTGGCAAAAAGGAAGGACTGTGGGTAGGCTTCTTTTGCGGCCTGCTTATTGACATATTTTGCGGAAATTATATAGGACTGTATGCTTTAATATATATGTATATCGGTTTTATCAATGGATTATTCCAGAAAAGATTCTATCCTGACGATATAAAGCTTCCTATGCTTCTGATAGGAGGCAGCGATTTGTTTTACAATCTGGTAGTATACTTTTTCATGTTTTTACTGCGTGGCAGATTTAGCTTTTTGTACTATCTGAAGTCAATTATCATACCTGAATTTGTATACACAATGGTTATCAGTATACTTTTGTATCTGGTATTTCTTAAGTTAAACCAGAAGCTGGAAGCACACGAGAAAAGGAGAGCAAAGAAATTTGATTTATGATATAAAAGATTTTCTGAAGAAATTTTTCAGCTCAAGACTTTTTGTATTAGCAGCAGTAATTATTTTCATGTTTGCCCTGCTTGCCGAAAGAGTCTTTACCCTTCAGATTATTAAAGGTGCAGATTATCAGAAAAACTTCATAATGCTGATTAAAAAGCCGCTTTCCATAGAGGCATCAAGAGGCAATATATACGATGTAAATGGTGAGCTGCTTGCTTACAATCAGCTTGCATACTCTGTAGTCATCTCAGACAATGGCAGCTATTCATCTACGAAGGAGCACAATCGTCTTTTAAACAAAGAGCTTAATGAAATTATCAATGTGATAAAAAACAATGGCGGCTCCATATACAATGATTTTCCGGTTGTTTTAAACGATGATGGTACATACAGCTTTACATTCACATCTGAAACCTCAAAAAAGAGATTTCTGTCAGATGTATTCGGAAAGAAATATGATAAGCTCGAATACAATAAAGCGCTTGGATTTGACGAGGCAAATGCCAGCGCCCAGAATATTATTGATTTTCTAAGCTCTGACCAGAATGAATGCTTTGATATAAGCAGCAAGTATGATACGCAGGCCACTTATGATATTGTAGTGATGAGATATGCCATAAAACAGAACCGATTCACTAAATACAAAACCACTACTATTGCAAAGGATGTAAATGATTCGATAGTAGCATATGTCAATGAGCATTCAGATACTCTTACCGGCATATCAGTTGAAGAGGATACCATCCGCAAGTACAACTATCCTGAATATATTTCATCGCTCATAGGATACACAGGCAAGATATCTACCGACGAGTATAATGAGCTGTCAAAGGATGATGACTCATATACACAAAATGATATGGTAGGTAAGTCAGGCTTAGAGCAGTACTATGAGAGCTATCTGCGAGGCAAAAACGGTGAAAAACAGGTCTATGTAAACAATGTCGGTAAGATAAACGAGGTAATAAGTCAGGAGAATCCTGTTTCCGGAAATGATGTCTACTTAAGTATTGACATCAAGCTGCAGGAGGCCACATACAAGCTGTTAGAGCAGGAGATAGCCGGAATTGTTTACTCCAAAATAAAATCCGGTGAAATACCTATAAGTGATGTTTACTTTGCACTGATCAACAACAATGTAGTTGACCTGACACATTTCAATGCATCAGATGCATCAGCAACTGAGCAGGCTATATACAATTCCTTCAGCGGTCAGCTGCAGAATGCATTATCCACTATTGACAGCGAGCTTGAAAGTGGTACTTCAGGCACTGCTTCCATGTCGGAGCAGACACTTGATTATTTTACATGTGTTATGTCAGTGCTAAACGATGATGGACTGCTGTTGAGCAAACAGATAGATACCTCTGATTCCACATATGCCTCATGGAAGGCTGGCACACTCTCACCGCGTGATTATCTCAAATACTGCATTTCAAAGCAGTGGATAGACATAACAAAGCTTGATGTGGACCAAAAGTATGCTGATTCAAGCGAGATTTACACAGCACTCTGCTCGTATATCAGAGATGCCATGACTGACAATAAAGACTTTGCCAAAATTATATACAAATATATGGTAAATTCCGGGGCGGTCACTGGACAGCAGCTGTGCCTTCTGCTTTTTGACCAGGGTGTACTCGATTATGACGATGCAACAGTAAGCAACATTGCCAATGGCTCCATCAGTCCATATGCATTTCTTATGGATAAAATAAACAATATAGAGATAACACCTGCACAGCTTGCCCTTGACCCATGTACAGGCTCCTGTGTAATAACTGATGTAAAGACAGGACAGCTAAAGGCTTTAGTCAGCTATCCGGGCTATGACAACAACAAGCTTGCAAACACTGTAGATGCTGATTACTACCAGTCTCTCAGAGAGGACAAGTCTAATCCGCTATGGAATTATGCAACCCAGGAGCAGACTGCACCGGGATCTACCTTCAAGATGGTATCAAGCACCGCAGGTCTTGCCGAGGGAGTCATTGATACTTCGTCAAAGATCAATTGTACCGGAATATTTACAGAAATCAGCAATCAGCCAAAATGCTGGATTTATCCTGGAGCACATGGTATGGACAATGTATCTGAAGCTTTAAGAGATTCATGTAACGTATTCTTCTACACAACAGGCTTCAGGCTTGCAAGCAAGGACACCGGTTCATATGACGATGAAAACGGTATGAAATACATACAAAAATATGCATCTATATACGGACTGGACCAGAAATCAGGTGTTGAGATAGTAGAAAAGACGCCGTCCATTGCCACACAGTATCCTGTTATGGCAGCCATCGGACAGAGTAATAACAACTTTACGACTATTTCTCTTTCAAGATATGTGACAGCAGTTGCTTCCGGAAAGCTTTATGACTATAAGCTGATGAACAAAATTGTGAATGCAGACGGCAAAACAGTCAAACAGTATGATTCAAAATCAACCGATATATCAGGCACACTCACTCAAAGCCAGTGGGATGCCATCCATCAGGGAATGCGTATGGTGGTCGAAGACCTGCACGATGTATTTGGCGGCTTTACAGGCGTTGAGGTGTCCGGTAAGACAGGAACAGCACAGCAGGTTGAGACAAGACCAAACCATGCACTGTTTGTAGGATACGCTCCATCAAGCAATCCTGAAATTACAATAGCTACACGTATATCATATGGATACAGCTCACACAATGCTGCAGCTGCATCCAGAAATATAATTTCATATTATTATAATCTGGAGTCACTTGACGATTTACTCGCAGTCAAGGCTGAGGGTGTAACCTCATCAGGCTCAAGTGCCAGAACAGACTAGGAGGTTTATTTTTGTGAGTGAAGCAATAGTTTTCACTTCAGGAAAAGGCGGTGTTGGAAAAACTACGGTTATTTCCAACATCGGAGTTGAACTTTCACAGTTAGATAAAAAAGTCATCATGCTCGATACAGACATGGGACTTCGCAATCTGGACCTGGTAATGGGAATAGAGGACAAGGTCAATTACAATATCCTCGACATCTTAAACCGCTCATGCCGTATCAGACAGGCAATCATACGCAATAAAAAGTATCCCAATCTATATGTAATTCCTGCAGCACCTTCCATGGATACGCTATGCAGCTATGAGGCACGCTTCAAGATACTTATAGAGGAGCTTAAAGCAAGCTTTGATTATTGTCTGATAGATTCTCCGGCGGGTATCGACAGCGGCTTTTGGTTTTCAGTCTCACCTGCAGACCGTGCGATAGTAGTTACCACACCGCATGTATCTGCAATACACGATGCAAGACGATGCATAAGCCTGCTCGACAGCGCACATCTTGACGATATATCAGTCATTGTTAATGCATATGACAAGCATATGGTAAGAAGGCATCAGATGATATCCGATAATGATATTACAGCACTTCTTTCAACCAGGATTATTGGCACTATTCCATATGACAAAAGTGTTATCATTTGCCAGAACAGAGGAATACCTGTCCGTGAGGCCAAAAGCAGGCTTGGTCCTGTATTTGCCCGAATATCCGGTCAGATAATCCATTCCTCTGACGATATGAGAGGTGCCGCTGTATGATGCATAAATTTTCCAAAACAGGAGAATACGCCAAGAAAAGGCTTAAAATAGCACTTGCAGAAGATAGAAGCACAATATCTGCTTCTGACAATATGACACAGATTAAAAAAGAAATAAAAAGCGTGATACAAAGACATATGAATATAAACGATGAAGCTTACGAAGTCCGGATTATCATGCGCGACAAAAAATCAATTAATAACCTTTAATAAAATACCTTTTGACCATCATATCATTAGTATTAGAATTAAGATTACAGAGATAACAGATAGGAAGTAACAAAATGCTCAAACAGTACAGACTAAAGAATTATCACTTTCAATTAGTAGTATACATAATAGCTTTGTCGATTATAGGCATCCTGCTGATAGGCAGTGCCAAGCACTCCGTACAGAGCAAGCAGATAATAGGCTTTGTAATGGGACTGACTATTATGATAGTGCTTTCCCTTATAGATTACACATTTCTGCTCAAATTCGTGTGGATATACTATGCCGGAATGATTGTGCTGCTGTTGCTTGTTCTATTTGCAGGTGATGATGCAAAGGGTGCACAGCGCTGGTTTGAGATCGCAGGTATCAGATTCCAGCCGTCGGAGATTGCGAAAATTATACTTATTTTGTTTTTTGCTTATTTCTTTTCCAGGTTTGAGGATAGTATAAATACAGTAAGAACTCTTGCATTATCTGTAATTTTTGCCGGTATACCTTTATTTCTTATCTTAAAACAGCCGGACAACTCAACAACAATTCTTACTGCATTAATTTTCGCTACCCTCTTGTTTATTAGCGGATTAAGTTATAAAATAATAATGCCGGTACTTGGAGTTTCAGTACCGATAGTTTTGATAGTGATAAGCTATATATATACACATGCCGATGCCCTCATCAAAAAAGGCTTTTACCCTGCTACACGTATAATGTCGTGGCTTGACCCGACAAATTACGCTGATACAGCAGCACAGCAAAGGAACTCTATCTGGGCTATAGGCTCAGGACAGTTGTTTGGCAAGGGACTTAACAACTCTGTTGTAACCTCTATGAAGAACACCAACTACATCATAGAGCCTCAAACAGATTTTATATTTGCTGTTGCCGGAGAGGAGCTTGGCTTTATTGGTACAATCAGTATAATAATTCTTTTGCTTCTTATCGTAATTGAGTGTATACTTATAGCAAGGAAGGCAAAGGACACAAGCGGAAAGCTCATATGCTGTGGCATGGGAGCACTTATAGGCTTTCAGGCCTTTATCAATTTGTGCGTAGCCACAGGTCTTATGCCCAATACCGGTATGACTCTTCCCTTTGTCAGTTATGGACTTACGTCACTTGTTTCACTGTACATGGGAATGGGAATTGTCCTGAATGTAGGATTACAGCCGAAGAAATATTCATAGGGAGGTTAGCAATGAACATAGGATTAGTTGCACATGATTCAAAGAAAAAACTGATGCAGAACTTCTGCATAGCATACAGAGGTATCTTAAGCAAAAATAATTTGTACGCCACAGGCACCACAGGACGTCTGATAGAGGAGGTTGCAAACCTCTCAGTACACAAATATCTTGCAGGACACTTAGGAGGCATCCAGCAGCTTGGAGCACAGATTGAGCACAATGACATAGACCTTGTCATCTTTCTGCGTGATCCATTAAAACCTAAGCCACACGAGCCTGAGGTAAACAGTATTTTCCGTATTTGTGATGAGCATAATATACCACTTGCCACCAATCTGGCTACAGCAGAGCTGCTCATTTTATCATTGGACAGAGGAGATCTTGACTGGCGTGAGATGTACAAGTAAACAAAGAATTAAACGACTGCTATGTCTGACATGCATAGCAGCGGTTTTTATGACAGGCTGTGGTACAAAGATTGAGAATGCATATGATACTTATTCCACAGATTATATAAATGGATACAGCGGAAGTAATTATTTTGCGTCCAACCTTTGCGTCACAAATGATGTCAATTTTGGTCAGGACAATATGCAGTTTGCAAAAACCGCAGAGGGAGCCGGAGCCTTTAATATAGACACTCATCAGGTGCTGTATAGCCAGAATCTGTTTGAAAAGCTCTATCCTGCAAGCACTACAAAGATTTTAACTGCATACATAATTCTTAAAAACTGTGATTTAAATGCGACAGTCACAGTAAGCCATGACGCTGCAAATCCGGGTCATTCATCATCAGTATGTGGCCTAAAGGAGGGCGATGTCATTACAGTGCAGGACTTATTGTATGGGCTCTTACTTGAAAGTGGCAATGATGCGGCAATAGCATTGGCAGAGTACTGCAGTGGTTCTGTAGAAGAATTTGCCAAGCTGATGAACAGCACTGCAAAAAGTTTTGGTGCCACAAACAGCAGTTTTGTCAACCCAAGCGGTCTTCCTGATGAAAATCATTACACTACCATATATGACATGTACCTCATTTTTTCCAATGCCATATCCTTAGAGAGCTTTGTTGCAATCATCAGTTCACAGACTCATGATGTGGCATATACAAATGCCCAGGGCGCGGCTGTTTCAAAGACCTTTAAGAATACCTGCGGCTATCTGACCGGAGCATATACAGCCCCTGAAAACGTCACAGTGACAGGAGGAAAGACAGGCACTACGGGGGAAGCCGGCCATTGCCTCGTACTGCTAAGCCAGAATGCTAAAAATGAGCGCATCATAAGCATAGTTTACAAGGCAGATGGTAAAAAGGATCTTTATAGCTTCATGAATGAAATACTTAGTGGATTTGCTAATTAAATATTGAGTTTTATGGTTATTTATACTATAATAATATAAAAATACAATTATTTTTTATTAATAATCACAATATTTATCCATAGGAGGAATGAGCCATGATAGAAATTATTTGTGGAGACAAGGGCAAGGGCAAGACAAAAGAGCTGTTAGACAAGGTAAATTCATCAATTAAGGGAAATGAAGGTTCCATAGTTTTTCTTGATAAGAGCCAGAAGCACATGTATGAGCTTAATAACCAGGTTCGACTAATCAATGTTATGGACTATCCTATTGACAATTGTGATGAATTTTTAGGATTTATATGCGGAATCATATCGCAGGATCATGATCTGGAGGAGATGTATTTAGACAGCTTCCTTACAATTGCATCACTTGATGATGAGGGGGATATCACCAAGGCAATCGAAAAGCTTGATATCATCAGCGAGAAGTTTAAGGTGAAGTTCATCTTAAGTGTTTCAAGGAATATTGACAAGTTGCCTGAATGTGCCAAGGCAAAGGTTATCATTTCTTTATAAATGATTAATTAGGGGGATGTGTATTTCACATCCCTTTTTTAAGGAGTAAAATTGTGTCCCGAAAGAATAAAAAAGTACTGAAATATCGCACCGGCTTCAATCTGAATATCGGTTTTATAGTGTTTTTTGTAATAATAATCTATGTGATTTTTCACATATTTACGTATTTCACCTCAAACCCGGTATCTGAATACGAGGTACAACAGGGTACTATAGCGACCAACAACATATATAAGGGCATGATAATCCGCGAGGAAAGTGTAGTGTATGCTGAGGAATCAGGAAACCTCAACTACTTTGTGTCAAACGGCTCAAAGGTTGCAACAAGTGATGTTGTCTACTCTGTTGATACAGATGGCTCCATTGCAACCCAGATTACCGGTGCTCAAAATGATGCTTCCGCCATCACTGACGAGGATGCCGGGAAGATTATCACTGACATAAACAGCTTTTCATCCGGCTACAACAGACGATACTTTTCAAAGGTTTATACCTTCAAAAACGATCTGTCTGCACAGCTGACACAGGTTCTCAGTCAAAATGCACTGACAAGCCTGGCAGATACTATCAGTACTGCTGAGGCTAACAACACCTTCTATACATATAAGCCGACAGCTCCCGGAATAGTCTATTACGGAATAGACGGCTATGAGGATGTCACTACAGACAGCTTCACTATGGATCAGTACAACAACACTAATTATGAAGAGACTGATTTAACCAACAACAGCACCATCAATCAGCTGGATCCTGTTTATAAGCTGATCACAAGTGAAAACTGGAATATACTCATAAATGTTCCTGACAATGTTGCCAAGAGCCTGAATGACAAGTCAGTCATAAAAATCAGATTCTGCGATGATGACTATACAACCACGGTATCGTTCAGCCTTTTGAAGAAGGATGATGCTTTTTTCCTGAAGCTGAATATGAAAAACTCGCTCATCCGCTATATAAATGAGCGTTTTACCAATATAGAGCTCGTGCTTGGAGCAGACACCGGGCTTAAAATACCTAATTCAGCTATAACCAAAAAGGAATTTTTCACTATTCCTAAGGATTATTTCACTGCAAGCGGCGATTCCGATGCTTCATCGCTCATGATAAAGGATAAAAGCAGTGGCTCAGTTAATATAGTCAGTCCAACAATATTCAGCCAGAATGATGACTTTTATTTCGTAGATGATGAATATCTTAAGGACGGCGATATCATTGTAAAGCCTGATTCTTCGTCAACTTACAGGGTGGGAACAGATAAGGACAAGCTCACAGGTGTCTACAATATCAACAAAGGATACGCTGTGTTTAAGCAGATAAAGGTACTTGCATCAAACGATGACTACACAATTGTAGAAGCCAAAACGCCATATGGCATTTCGCTTTATGACCATATAGCCTTGGATGGCAAATCCGTGAAGGAAAATCAGACCATAACCAAATAATTATTGGTAATAAATATTGATAAAATATACAGAAGGGACAGATTTTATGTTAAAAGACAACTTACATCAAGTTCAGCAAAATATAAAGGCCGCATGTGACAGAGCTCACAGAAACTATAGTGATGTCACACTAATTGCAGTCAGCAAAACCAAACCTGTTGAGATGCTCAGTGAGATATACGATGAGGGCATCCGTGAGTTCGGCGAGAATAAGGTACAGGAAATGTGTGAAAAGATGGAGGTTATGCCAAAAGATATTCACTGGCACATGATTGGGCATCTTCAGACCAACAAGGTGAAGTATATAGTTGGAAAAACTTCACTTATTCACTCTGTAGATTCACTGCATCTGGCAAAGGAGATACAAAAGCAGGCCATAAAGCATGACTGCAGCTGCGACATACTGGTTGAGGTCAATATTGCAGGAGAGGCATCTAAGTTTGGCACATCACGAGATGAGGCTATCTCTTTAGTTGAAGAAATTGCTAAACTGGACCATATCCATATAAAAGGACTTATGACTATAGCACCATTTGTAGATGATCCTGAGGATAACAGACAATACTTTAGAGATATTAAGCAATTATCAGTTGACATAGCACAAAAAAACATAGATAATGTCAGTATGAATGTTCTGTCAATGGGTATGACAGGAGATTACACAGTAGCAATAGAAGAGGGCGCAACAATGGTACGTGTCGGTACCGGAATATTTGGAGAGCGCGACTACAGCAAGGCTAACTGATACTTTGCATATGCTATACACAAAATAATAATAGAAAAGGAATATAGAAATGAGTTTCATAGATAAGATTCTTGACAAAATGAGTTTAAATTCTGAGGACGATGAGGAGTTCGATAACGAGGATTATTACCTCGATGATGAGGAAGAAGAAGAACTTCCAAGAAATCCTTTCCGCAGAAAAAAAGAGGCTGCTGAAGAGGAAACGGCCATAAAAAGCACAAGGCGTGATACAACACCAAAGGAGAAGCCTGTTAAGACTGCATCCAAGATTACACCAATATCAAAATCATCCAGAAAGCAGGTATCATCAGACATGGAAGTTTGCGTAATAAAACCAAGTTCAATTGAAGACGAAATAGAAATAACAGACACATTACTTAACGGACGTACAGTCGTCATCAACATGGAGGGACTTAATGTCGATGTGGCACAGCGCATCATAGATTTCACATCAGGCTCAGCATATGCCCTGCACGGTAATCTGCAGAAGATATCCAACTTTATCTTCATCGCCACACCACACGGAGTAGATATCTCAGGAGATATCCAGAGTCTCATGGATTCATTTGATCTCCCGGGTTCATCTTATTAAGCGGAGTCTCTAATCAGCTATGAAGAAAAATAAAACAAAAAAACAGATGTGTACAGCAGGCATCATTGCATTGATTCTTGTAGCAATTGACCAGCTTACAAAGTATCTGGCTGTTATAAATCTAAAGCAATCGTCCACGGGTGTGTTTGTTCTCATTCCGGGAGTTTTCGAGTTCAGATACCTGGAAAACCAGAGTGCTGCATTTGGTGTTGATCTGCTTTCAATAATACAGAATATCTTTCATTTTACATATTGGTCTGAGAATCCATTGGCATTTTTGCGTGCCAAAATGATTTTTTTCTCAGTGATTACCATTGCAGTTGTTATACTTTTGTGTGTATGGTATCGCAAAATACCTGTCTCAAAACGTTTTAGACTGCTGAATGTTGTTGTAATACTGTTTGTTGCAGGTGCACTCGGCAATCTGATAGACCGTATTGTAAATAATTATGTGGTTGATTTCTTTTATTTTAGCCTGATTAATTTTCCGATATTCAATGTAGCTGATATATACGTCACTGTAGCAGCATTTATGTTTATCATACTCGGGCTGTTTTACTACAAGGAGGAGGATTTTTCCTTAATCTTCCCTGACAAAAAGCATGATGGAAAGCATGAAAATTAGTGCGGTATGCGCTTTTTAAAGTGTGCAATGTAGTTTTAAATAGTTACTAAAATAAAAAAAGAGAAAGCTTCACTATGAATAGAGATACATTTGAAGTCCAGAGTGAACAGGAGGGAGAACGTCTGGATAAATACTTAAGCAGCATTTATCCGGATATTTCTCGCTCCTTTTTTCAACGGATACTAAAAGAAAATCAAATACTGGTCAATGATAAGCCACAGAAAGCAAATTACAGGCTAAAGACTGATGACATAGTAGATGTCACAATTCCTGATGCCGTACAGACACCTATCCTGCCACAGGACATTCCTCTTGACATACTCTATGAGGATGATGACGTACTGGTAGTCAACAAGCCAAAAGGCATGGTTGTACACCCCTCAGCAGGGCATTACAGCGATACTCTTGTAAATGCCATAATGTACCACTGCAAGGACTCTTTAAGTGGCATAAACGGCGAAATACGGCCTGGTATAGTGCATCGCATAGACATGGACACCACCGGCTCCCTTATTGTCTGCAAGAATGATGAAAGCCATATAAAGATATCAGAACAGATAAAGGACCATAGCTGCAACCGTATATATGTAGGCATTGTCTGCGGCAATGTAAAGGATGATGAGGGCACCATAGAGGGCGCCATAGGCAGGAATCCCAATGACCGCAAGAAAATGGCCATCAATGAGAAGAATGGCAAGCCGGCCGTCACACATTATAAGGTGCTTGAACGCTTTGGTGACTACACATATATGCAGTTTAAGCTTGAGACCGGCAGAACACACCAGATACGCGTGCATATGGCAAGTATTAATCATCCCTTGCTTGGAGATATGCTGTATTCGAGCTATTCCCCGACGAAAAACCGCTTCAAAGGCCTTGAAGGACAGTGCCTGCATGCAAAAACAATAGGGTTTGTGCACCCAAAAACCGGTGAATACATGGAATTTGATGCACCTTTACCAAAATACTTTGCCAATTTGCTTAAAGTGTTATATAATATAAATAACAAATAAATTGAATTATCACATAGTGATATAGTATTAATTATTTATATAAGGGGGTCTGAATTATGGGATCAAACGAAATTTACACAATAGGAAGAGAATTTGGAAGCCTCGGAAAACAGGTCGGACAAGATTTAGCTAAAAGACTTGGAATTAAATTTTATGATAAAGAGCTCTTACAGAAGGCAGCTAAGGAATCAGGACTTTGCGAGGAAATATTTGAGTCGCATGACGAAAAGCCTACAAACAGCTTTTTATATTCGCTGGTCATGGACACCTACACAGGTGGCTCTTATTCCACAGCACCGTTTCTTGATATGCCTCTGAATCACAAGGTATTTTTAGCACAGTTTGATGCTATCAAAAAGATTGCGGCAAATGAATCCTGTGTTATTGTAGGCCGCTGTGCAGATTATGCTTTAGCAGACGAGCCGCATTGTCTCAATATCTTCATACGTTCCAACATGGACGACAGAATTAAAAGAGTAAGTGAAAGACTCAATGTCACGGAGAACAAGGCTAAGGACATAATTAAGAAAAAAGATAAAGAGCGCTCAAGCTATTACAATTACTATACCAGTAAAAAATGGGGAGACGCAAGAAGCTATGATTTGTGCCTGAACACAAGCCAGATATCAGTTGAGGACTCAATCGAGCTTATACTTAAATACAGGGAATGCATGAGAAATCACAATAAATAATTGTATTGTTGTATAGAAAGCTATGGATTTAAAGCCATCGGAACTGATGCAAATAGAGGTTTCGGTGGCTTATTCTTGTATTATTATAAAAGGTATCTTCGAAGCATGCATCAATGATACCTTTTGACCCTTTAATCATAATATTGTTGTGCGTATCGAAATTGCAGGTATTATGCAAAAAATAAGCATATGTATGTTTTTATTGTAGTACCTTAGTACTTTTATAAGGTCATTTATTCGTTAAACTTGTGTTTAGCGAATAAATGTGTACCGCTAAAAAATTAGTACCTCTCCGCTTGCAGTACATTAAAAAGACGGTTGAAAAATCAGCCGTCTTTTATATTTGGAATTTATGATTTTATTATGAAATAGATAACACATTTGTACAGTCAATCTAAAAATCTCAAATATGTGTTGTACGATTTCATGATCAATAATATCCTGCCTCAGATCATGACCATCTCTCCTCCTGATGTAAAGATAGAAACAACTTTTTTTCAGAGAAAATTTTTCATCACCACACCATGCAATCACCCTCAAAAACAGCACAAAAAAAGAACCTCTGATCTCTCAGAAGTCCCTATTTTACGCTGTTTTCTTAAAATTCTTCCACTGTCAGCACCGTTGCCTGCTTCATATCAAATTCCACCAGATTGTACTCTGAATGGCATATACCCGTCAAACGATACGTCTTTTCTGTATCCCATTCGCACGTTTTCCATATCATTCGCAGCATTGGCACACTGCTGATCTTAAATTCCCAATTTTCCGGGTTATATTTAGGCACACGAAAACACTCTGCTTCTTTTCTGGCACATGCCTGTACCACCAATCCCCGCTTTTCAGGGTTAAACAAAAATCGTATGTACTTTGGTTCGCCCAATGCCACTATCGTTGAATGAAAAATCCGTATTTTCCCCCATTTTTGGCATAGCGAAATCCCTGGTATCACTATATTATGTTCCTGCACACTGATACCTCCCATCTTTAGGGCAGACTTTCCCCTTTGTCTATTTTCCTGTTGTAAATTCTGCATAACCATCCAGCATATTTATTTCCAGTGCTTTCCTATGTTCTTCCACTGGTAAACCAAAAGAATCTTTCCATTCCTTTGGATAAAATGGTATACGGTTCTTTCTCTTTATTTCTTCTGCTGAACATTCAGTATCTGTATCACTTGATGCTGTTTCTTCTATATTATTAGCATTTTCAATAGTAGTCTGACTTTCTGTGTCTTTTTTCGCTCTTTTCCCTTTAATATCCAGGAATATCTCCGTTTCCATCAAGTCAAACACATAAATTGTTTCATCTTCAAAAGTAATCTTGTGTCCCAAAATCTTATATCGGCAATCCAGATTCCATCCCATCATTTCATACATCATTGCAGAGAAGATTTTGTTTGTCATTTTTCTGCTTTTACGCTTATCTGGCTTTGCCACACACCAACGAAGTGCATCTTTATCATTTTCCTCACATTTTCGGACAACCATTCTCTTATTATCCTGGTTCACAAGTATCTGTATGTAAACTGCATCCTCTAAACCAGCGATGCAGGCTGTATTAAATGTCACACTATCTCTCCGGATCACGACAGCCGGTTCCCTTAAATGAGCAAACAGTTCTCGTCTGACAACCTGATACCCCTCATAACTAAAATCCTTTGCCAACTCGATTGCTTTCTGATCAACAATTTCTTTTTCGTCCGTATACTCCGCTGTATCATGCATAATTAGCACACCTCATTTTATCTATCAATTTCTCTGCTGACTCCAACAGATCATCAAGAACTTCTCTGGTTATAATCTCCATCCCTTCAACAGTTGTTGCAGGGCGCAGTATATCCCAGTTTCCTCTATATGCCACTCTCTGTAAAAATACTGTTCTATTTGTAGACTCTCCAAAATTATATATCCAGGCTTCCGGATAAAGTATCTTCTTTACTGGCTTTTGAGCTTCTTCTGGCTTTTTCTCCACTTCTTCCGCAGATTGTTCTGCATTTTTCTCCTGTACAAGCACTTCTGGTTCTTCTAACTCAAAAATCATTACCTGCTCATCTGCACTACCACAAAACTGTCCACGCAATTTATACTTGCATTCTTTATTCCATCCCATAAGCTCATATAATGGCTCTGAAAATCCTTTACAGCTTTTTGGAAGCACCGCCCATCGTCCATCTCGTATAGTTCCCCATTTTATAGCATTTATGCTGCTTCTTTCGCATGGACGAACTGCAATACACTTTTCCACAGAATTAAAAAGCAATTCTACATACTCTACATCTTCAAATTTCTTCAAACAAGCTGTATTAAATACAATTTTCCCCGAAGAAATCGTTACTGCCGGATCAAATCTTGTTGAAAAGAACTGCGCCCTCACAATTTCGTAACCACTTAAATCAAATCCTCGGTTTTCCGTTTTCTCTGCACAAATTTCATTATTGTTTTCAGAATAAGCACTTAATGATGCCTTTTCATAATCTGCTGACGAAAATCCATTCCATGCACGATTTACAGGCACAAAGCCTTTTAAAGCTCCCTGATCCACTACCTGTAAAGTTGGCAATGGATACCCTTTTTTCATATATTTGCTTGCATCCAGCATTTTTTGCGCTGCATTATAAATCTCCCGGCTCACAATAGCTTCATGGTGATCGGTCTGTCTATATTGGTTCCGATCATGGTTATTTTTCTTTGATTTATGATCCAGGTAATTAGGTGTAAAAGTTTTTCTTGATAAAACATCCCCACAATGCCTTTCATTGCGTAGAACATTTACAACTGTACTTCCTGTCCACTTTGTATTTCCTAATTTAGTTTTACGTCCTAAATCCATCAAAATTTCAGCAATTTCAGAAGTAGGAAAGCCACTCAGGAACAGATAATAACACAAGCGAACCGTATCTGCTTCCGACTCATTAATAACTAAATTCCCATCCTCGTCCTTATCATAACCTAAGAGTTTGGGTGTCAGAAATATTCCTCTTGAAAACCGTTGTTCAATAGAAATATTCATAATTTCACTTTTCGTATGTGATTCTTCCTGTGCTGCTGCCGATAACACTGCAAGCATCATTTCGCTCGTATTATCAAGTGTGTAAATATGCTCTGTTTCAAAAAATACGCCTACCTGCGGTTTCATATTTGCTAATTCACGAACTTTAGCAATACAATCCACAATATTTCTGGCAAATCGTGATACACTTTTGGTAACTATTAAATCTATTTTCCCTACTTTGCAATCCTCGATCATACGATTAAATTCATCCCTATGCTGTAAAGATGTGCCGGAAATTCCCTCATCCGCATATATCCCAACCAGTGTCCACCCTGCATGTTCCTTTATCATATCTTCATAATGATTTTTCTGCAGTTCATATGAAGATGTCTGATTGGCATCATCTGTAGACACACGGCAATAAGCACACACCCTTTTGGTGCCTGCATCTTCAAATAATTTTTCTTTCTGTTTCGCAGGAATGAACTCTAATTCGCTGCGATCCACGCCCTTATACCTTGCACGAATCTTTTCTTTCCGTTCTTCCTGGCTTGCAGCATGTTTTTCCTGTTCGTTCATATGCTGTCCCCCACTTCCATATGCCAGTACCAGATTTTACCTTTTTTATATGCTTTTATTTCAGCAATTTTCTTTGCTTCCTGTACCGTTCTTTTTGCAATACCATACTCTTTCATTTTTTCATAAATATAGGTACTTGCTAAATCTTCTACTGATAACAGTTTTTGCAGATATTCTACAGCAATATCTTTCTTTCCTGTGCTTTTCTCAACATTAAGCAACTCTTCCACATTTATCTGGCATTTTCCAATCCATCGAAACCCTTTTTTCTTATCCAATTCAAACCCTATTGGTTCTCCTTCTGGTGCAAGGCTTGATTTTACCGGAAACATATACCGTTTCCAAGGTTCTTCTTTATCTCTGGATACCATAAGAATGCTTCTCGCTGCTGCCGCAATGTCAATACTGCCTAATCCTCTGTATAATTGGTTTCCACCACCACTTTTGTTCATGTGTCCAACTAATACTATTGCACAATTAGTTTCTGCTGCCACCTTGGATAACTTTGATAAGATTTCTCGCATTTTTACTGCATTTGTCATATTTCCATTGTGACCGATAAATGCCTGTATCGGATCAAGCACAACCATTTTCGCACTGATCTGTATAATAGCATTTCTTATACGTTCATCTTCCAGTGTCAATTCATCATTATCTTCCTTTATGAATGCAACCTTACTACAATCAGCCCCAGCCTGTTCCAGCCTTGGTTTTATCGTATCTCCTTTTCCATCTTCTGAACACTGATATATTACCATCTCTGGCTTTTTTATCTTCTGTCCATCTGGCAAATATCCGCCTTTTGTTAGTATCGCTGCAACATGAATAATCAGTGTTGACTTACCCTCTCCCGGATCTCCCTGCAACATTGTAATCTTCCCACAGGGAATATATGGGTACCATACCCATTCCACCTCCGAGGCTTTCACATTTGAATAAAATTCAACACCCGTATTTATACTTTCCAAATTTGATGCCCCCGGTGTCTTTTGCTCTTTTTTCTACTACATGTGAATAATTGCATTAAACTTCTACTTATATTTCATTATAATATATCTTTTTTGGGAATACAATAAGGAATATCAAATGTGTGTGGAGTTTCGCAATAAATCTTAACTAATAGTCAAAGTCTAGGAGGTGACAGGTTTGGAAGTAGAAATTGATTATCTTGCTATCGGTAAAAGGATCCGCACTGCACGTCTGTCAAAAAAAATGACTCAGGAAACACTTTCAAATATGATCGACGTTGCCCCTACCTATGTCAGCAGTATCGAAAACGGACATACCAAATTAAGCCTTGCAACATTGCTCGGCATTGCTCAAAGCCTTGATACTACTGTAGATCAGCTTTTATATGACAATACGCCTGTACTGGTTTCAAAATTTGATGCCGATATAAAAGAGCTTACTTCTGATTGTAGCAATCAGGAAAAAGAATTTTTACTGGAAATTATAAAATCAACCAAAACTGCATTACGCAACTACAAACCAGGCAAATAATTTAAGGGCGCAGAAACTTTATTATTTCTGCACCCTTCTTTTATACTTTTGCGGTCTTGCTTCCTTGCGATGTTGTCCATTACGATTTTATATTGTAGTTTATTCCGTCAGTTTAAGCTGAATACATAGAATATAGTATATCATCTGTTTCCTTTTTAATCTTTCTTAAATTATCTATATTCTTAGAAATCATATTAAAAAATGAAGACCAATAATTATTAGCCATTCCTATACCATCATCATAATATTGGAATGTTGTCAAATTTATATATTCATTCAACAATTCTACTACTTGTTTTCCCAATTCAAGAGAATGTTGATTTAGCGCCTCATAAAGATCATCCCTTTTTTCAAGATATTTATTCATGTGAAGCAATTCTTCTTCATACATAAAATGATGATCATCTATTTCATTTTGTAAATCAATCGGATTAGAAAAAGATTGTGCAAAATTCATTTTCCAATATTTATATGAATATTCCAACAAATCATGGAAGCAATCAGTTGCATACTTGACCTGCTTTAATGCTTCCTTTTTCCTTTCCATCTGCTGGCTTTGAAAAGAAACTATATCTTCTCCCTTCAGACGTCGTTCTTGTTCATATTCCGCTATCATCTTCCACTTTAGCAATTCTTCTACTGGATATTCGTCTGGATTTTTATCAATTAATGTGTGACAAGCACTACATAACCATATTCCATTATTTATAGATTCTCTTTCTTCTTTTGTCATTCTCGCATCATATCTTGCGCCCTTTGGTGATGCTCCTAAAATGTGGGCGGCTTCACCTATTGATAATCGTTTATCTCCCTCTCTATGAGGACCTAATGTTTCCCTTCTACAATTTGGATTTGAACATCTGCCCCCAACACGTTCACAAAGAATTGTCTTAATACGTTCTGAAAAATCAGCTTCTCTCATATGCAACTTCCTCTTTCTATAATTCCAAGGTCCCCTTAGTTACAAAGGATTTAAACTTATTCTATCATATCCCACTATAACAAAAAAGCATAAAAATACCGCCAAACAGACTTATTCTATGTTCAGCGGTACTTCGATACATTTTAAATTTCGTTTTCAAATATTGACATTCCTGCAAGCATCATATCCTCGTCCATATCCAGATTATCACTATCTTCTGGCTCTGTTTCCTCGACTTCTCGACAACTCGTTCCGCCCATTGATTTTTCTATTTCTAACAAAAACTCCTTGTCTTGAAGTAACTGTTTTTTGATAGCGTCTATGCTCACTGCTCCTGTGTATGTTCCTGTTCCTGCTTCTCCATTCTTCATCCACGCCTGAACCAATTCTGTCACAAGTGCTGTCTTGCATCTTTTCTTGGTTTTTAAGTATTCTCCTGCTTCTCTCTGACGTTCATCATCTTCATTAAATATCAATACAACCTTAATCTGTCCCATGACCAGCACCTCCTACCCTCTCCGCAGACGTGCTGTTGTCAGTTTTTCATATCCAATCGCATTCGCCCGGACGTCATCAATAAATTCCACATATTTAAATTCCGGGGAATTTTCAATCTGTTTTCTGAGTAAAAGACTTCCTCCACCAAGAAAGACCGCCGGATTTGTTCTAAAGTCGGTTACATGGGTATGTAGTTTATTGATAATTCTCTGTAACCAGTTTTCTGCCATTCGCTGAATTTCCAGTATGATTTTTTCATCTAATATGGTTTCTTCCTGCATTAAAACCTGTTCTACATCTGACGAATCCAAATGAATGCCATAGTTCTGTTGAATCGCATTGGATATTTCAGACCGTAGAACAGCCATACCGGAACGATCACTGACACGAACTGATAAATCCGGTTTTCCATTTCTGATTACCAAAAGGTCAACTGTTCCATCCCCAATATCAATACAGTTTACCGTTCTATATTTCTTCAAAAGACTTGCCTTAAAACACATGACTGCTGCAAAATTCTGTGGGCTGACAAATACATCTTTTAAATAGAAATTAACGGATTTTCCATTCATCTTAAAACTGATTCCATGTTTTGCATGATCTAAGAAATATTTCTTAAATGAAGTTGCCTGCTGACCGTAATCTGCGGGTGGCAATCCCACGCCAAGCACTACATCTTTTCCCGTTAATGTAATTCCTTTATTACGAGCTTCCATTGCAAGAGCATATAATGTGAGAATAAAGTAATCATCATCTACTGTCTTATCAGCTTTAAACGGCATTTTTGTATCTGACAGGGTATAATATGTTCCCTGATACTCCAAAATATCTTCATTCATAAAGCGTCCCGGTTCAGACACATATCTGACAAGTCCACATGGGAAGCATACATTCTCTCCCTTCATATTTCCATTTCCATGATCAATTCCAAAAATGATTTCTGCCATCGCTTTTTCCTCCTGTTTTTTAACTGTACTTTAAGTTGCACTAACATATATTTTTGTTCCAAAATTGCTTCTATTTAAGTATCACTTAACTCATTCTTGCTATCACTTTTGTATGTCTTGTTTTACTTAAATATTACTTTTGTATGTGTTTTTAATATATACCATACATTTGTATGTGTCAATACATTTTTATATATTTTTGTGTATTTAACAGTAAAAAATATGTTATAATCCCTTTATGGAGGTAGCGATAATGACCGTTGGCGAAAAAATCAAATACTTTAGAACTATGCATGGGTTCACTCAGGAACAACTTGTACAGGCTACTGGTTTAAGCATAAGCACTTTGCAAAAATACGAGTCTGATGAACGCAAGCCCAAGCCGGAGCAACTCTTGAAAATATCACAGGCCCTGGGCATTAGTATCAATATTTTTATGGATTTTGATATTCATACAGTTTCCGATCTGCTCTCACTTATATTTAAAATGAACGAGCAACTGGATTTAAACTTTGATTCTCAGAAAGATACAAACGGAAATATCATTCCTGACACCCTTACTCTTTCATTCAAAAATCAAATAATCAATCAGAAGCTCAGCACTTACGTTTCTTTCTTAAACAAAATGACCGGCTCTGAAAGGGAACAATATACTCAAACGCTTCAGGAATTAGAGAATCAGCTTCTTAATGACAATACAGAAATTCACAAGACTGCTCCTGCGAGTAATTCCACTAATAACATACCGGATTCCACTTTTTCAGATCCGTCTTATCAGAAAATACAAAACCTGTTATCTGATTGCACACCGCAAGAAATGGAATGGATCTTAAAATCTGTTCAACTCATAAAAGACTGTCTGCGTGACACTAAATAATTTTCGGAGGATTCCTTATCACTATTACAGAAAATGATTATAGAAAAAAATTTGAGGGAAGCGTCACAAAACGTTTCCCTCACTCATCATGTATAGTCTATTTTTTTAGATCTTCCAAAATTTTTTCTACATTAATTCCAATTCCGTTTAATTGTGGTTGCAGGATCAGATACTTTCTCAATGGACTTAGCTTATTAAGCAGTCGCATGATTTTACCACTTTTCTTTTCTAATTCTAACTCTAATTCTTTCAAGTAAAACTTATAATATGGAACTTCTATATTTGTTTCCTTGATATAACGCTTGATCAGTTCTATACTGTCGTTATCATTAAGCTGTATAGCTGCATTGCCTACAATTATAAGAAAGTCTATGCTATCGGCTCCCATATCTTCAAATTCCACACTCTCCAGATACTCTTTCAGATTTTTGATTTTCTTTTGTTCTACCAAACAATCCAACAAATATATCTGTGCAAATGCTGTTTTTGCATACTCAAGACTTGTGCAAAAATCCTGTTCTGCAACTTCATAATTTCCCATTTTCCAGTATGTATAGGCAATGTCAGAATAATATTTTACCTTTCCGGCTTCAGTAAACTTTTTAATGTTCATTTTTTCACGCACATGCAATGCTTTTTCCAGCCACTTTACGTCTGGATCAAAGTTATGATACATTTCATACATCATTGCAATAACATCCTGCGAATACACTTCATCTTCTGTATATAAATCTTCTTTTTCCAGTTCTGCCATCACTTCATCTGCAATCTTTTTCGCACTTGTATTATCAGAAACCAATGCAAGCTGTATTGCCTTATCAAATTTATATTTCAATTTCATTAAGGAACTATCCGTCTTTTCAATCAAAATATCATCCAATTTAAGCAGCTCCGTTAATTGTCCTGACGGTAAAATGACAGACCGCAACAGTTCCAACATTCTCTGGTCTGTATGTACATCCACTTTTGTATTTTTTACAATAGCCTCAATCTGCTCTGAGAATTTTCCCTTATCATTATTCAGTTCATAATACAATAGCTGATAATATTCACATTCATTCTTCCAGTCCTCTGCATCCACCAATCCTTTTATAAATTCAAATCGTTCTCCCCAGTTATCTGTATTTCCTTTTGGTATGCAGTGAAAAATACGATCTGCCAACTCCGATAGTGCATTTACATCTTTATGTAACACAAATCTTCCAATTACAGGGTTATCCTTCAATATTCTGTTCGTATGCTTTCTTACATCTTCCAGATAATCAGAAAGCATCGCCACAGCTACATAATACGCTTTAATATAATTTTTGCTGTCGATTTCTTTTTTATAATTCTCTATTCCCTGTCCACTAAACGGTTTACAACACATGGAATACAAGCGTCCTGAACCACACAGGCATTTTTCATCATCTAACATATCTCATTTCTCCCATTGATTTATTGATTGATATTTTATCACATCTTCCGCATCATATAAATGGCAAAATAAAACCACAGGCATATCACTTTACACCTGTGGTCATATTTCATACTATTATTTTTAGCAAGTCCTTTTATGTATCGCCACAATCTTGCTAATTGGAAATCCCACCATATACCATACCGCCCGGATTCCAAGCCATGCTGCAATCACACAACCAAATATCCCGCCTACAATTACGCACAGAGCAACCATTCCAAGGATACCGGATAAATCCCAATGCCAGGGAATTATAATAAACATATGTGGGATTCCCACTGGCACTCCGTAAACCAGCATAAATCTGAACCAGTCAATTTCCCCATCCACCATATAAATATATTTTCCAATCCATCCAAGCAGAAGCAGCCCTGCAAATACTAAGATTCCTTTACATACAAAATTTTTAAATGTCATGCTTCCTTTACCCCTTTCTGGTATTTTTCTATTGCTTTCATCAGAACATCATCAAAACTGAATACTATCTCTATCCTCTTTTTATCATATACATAAACTGTATCAATCGTGGCATTTACAAGTTCTTTTGTAATCTTCTCATGCTGCATTTCCCCTTCCAGTAATTCAACAGCAGATGCCACTTTACTTTTATATGCTTCTTCCTCCGCCGATAAACGTGTGAGTGTTTCTATCTCTGCTTGTATGCCATTCATTCGATCCGTAATCTGCATTTTTTTCATCATATACTTTTCTTTCGTTATAATACCTTCCGCATACGATTCATACTGACGTATTCTCTCACTTTTTAACACATTACTCTCAGCCTCTAGCTGTTTTATCTTTTTTCTTCTGACACTATCTAAATTAGTTGTCTTTTCCTCAAAATCCAACTGTATAGCATCCAATACATAAAGGACACGTTTTAAAGCATACCATACATGCCCTTCTATAATTGAAACAGAAACCATTTCGTCTGAACACTTGGCAAATTTTCCTGTCATCTTTTTATGTGGACAATATACCCTGTCATTAGCACCGGATTCCATCAATACCATTGATCGTCTGCAATTCCCACATCTGACTTTTCCTTTCAATGCAAACTTTCTTGTACCCCGGTAATCTGGTTTTTTCATAAATGCGATAGTTGCCTTTGCTATTTCATATTCTTTCTCTGACACGATTGCCGGATGAACATTTTTTGTAATAACCACATCTTTATCCCTCGATTTTCTGGTTACTTTACTGCCAACCGCAATACTTTGTCGTTTTCCCTGCACTAAAGCTCCTGTATATTCATATCTTCCAAGAATGGCTCGAACCATGCCACAATCCCACAGAATTTCCGACTCTGGCATTTTTTGATTATATCCATAATGCGTAAGACCATTCTCTTTATTATATCTTCCCGGCGTAGGAATCTTTTGCTCATTCATGTAATATGAAATCTGAGAAGTATTACATCCCTCAATTGCTTTATCAAAAACCATTCTTACATACTTTCCAGCTACCGGATCTATCAGCCATTCTCCAGTTTCTTTATTTCGCAAATATCCGAATGGAGGCTTCCCACCAGTCCATTGACCATTTCTCCATTTCACTCTCAATGCACTTTTCAGCTTTTTAGAAATGTCTTTGCTATAAAGGTTGTTGACCAAGTTGTGAATTGCCATATCCATTCCCATAGTTTTTCCTAAATAATCATTGCTGTCATAATTATTGTTTAATGAGATAAAACGGATTCCCAGTATTGGAAGTACTTGCTCCAGATAATCTCCTACACCAATATAATCTCTGCCAAATCGTGAAAAATCTTTTACAATAATCGTATCTATTTTCCCAGTTTTCGCATCCTCTATCATGCGTTTAAACGCCGGACGTTCAAAATTAGTTCCCGAATAACCGTCATCCACATACTCTATATATTCATCTGACAGATCATCCCTGTCCTGAACAAAATTTACAAGAAGCGTTCTCTGGTTATCAATACTGTTACTTTCATCCTTATTGTCTTTTCCCAAATCTCCATCTGCAATAGATAACCTCAGATACAATCCATTCTTACGCACTTTTAACACCCTCTATCAATTCTGTTATCTGTTTATATTTATCATCACACTTGAAGCACACATGAATGCTTCCGTTTTTATATATCTCCACATATTCTACAAGTTCCTGTACCAGTGCTTCATTGAAGCTCCTGTCAGAAAGATACTGCTCCAAGTTGCTGACCATATTCATATATCTGTCAGTTTTTTTCTCCAACATTCTTTGATTCTGTTTTGCAATTTGCAAATCATCCCTCAGATTTTGTAACTCCCGGATATAACGCTCTTTCATCATATCGAAGTCCTCTTTTTCTACAATCCCACCTACATAGTCCTCATACAATACAGTGTTCTTTTCTTCTGCCTGCGCTATTTTTCTTTCCAACATTCGCACTTTTGCACCTGCTTCATAAAAAGCATTTTTCTCACTGGAATCACTTTTCAATTTTTGTAACAGCTTTTTTCTGTCACACATACTTCTTATAAGAATCTGAATTTGATCCATCACAAGTATCTTCAGCAGATTTTCTTCTATCTTCTGACTGCAATAATTATTCGTATAATTTTGAGCAGAACAGGTATAATAAATTCCTACTTTCTCCATTGTCTTATAATTATGGGTATAGCGGACACAATACATTGGACGTCCACAATCTCCACATCGAACCATACCTGGAAAACAGTCTTTGTATTTTTCTCTGTCCTCCATATATTTTAAATGCCAGTTTCTTGTGACCTTTTTTATTTTATTTGACCTTTCCTGCAGTTCTTCATAATCATCCCTTGCGATCATCGGCGTATGCATATCTCTCTGAACATTCCAGTCCTCCGGCGAAGTTCTATACTGCTTTATCCCTTTATACAATGACTGCTTCAACTTTCCGGTTACAATATCTCCAACATATGTAGGGTTATTCACAATCTTATCTACTGTATCCGTTCTCCACTTTGTCTGTTCTAACGGAACAGTCAATACACCAGTTTTTTCTCTTTGTCCAGGTGTTGCAATTCCCATGAGATTTAATCTATCGGCAATTTTCTTTTTGCTGACTCCCATCATATACCACTGAAATATCATCCTTACAAATGGTGCAACCTCTTCATCAACAATCTGTCTGTGCCTGTCCTCTGAACGGACATATCCAAATGCTACTTTTGATAAAGTAATATTTCCCTTTTTTCGCTGTGCATCTTTTGCAGCCAGAATCTTTTTTGACATATCTTTTGCATACATGGCATTAACCATATTTTTTAATGGAACACTGATGTTTTCCCTGTCCTCTTTTCTGGAACTGTCATAATCATCTGTAATTGCGATAAACCTTACATTTAACCTTGGTAAAATCGTTTCCAGATAATATCCTGTTTCCAGATAGTCCCTGCCAAAACGTGATAAGTCTTTTACAACAATACACTGAATCTTTCCTGACCGGACATCTTCCATGAGTTTCAAGAAGCCTGGTCGTTCAAAATTAGTTCCGCTAAATCCATTGTCTATATATGTACCTGCCAATTTTAAATCCGGATGCTCCTCTATGAACTTTTCAACCAGCATTTGTTGTACAACTAAAGTTTCGTCCGTTTCATTTCCACCATTTTCAACAGATAATCGAATATACGCTCCGGTATCTATCAGATTCTCACAGTTTTCTATAATCTGATTACTAACAGCCTCAACATTTTTATTTCTTCTGCTTTTCCTTGCCATTGCTATTCCTCCATCCATTCTTCTGGAAAATAATTCTTCCAGTTCTGCATTGTCAGGTATACATGCACATCTCTTAAATCTGAAACAATTATTTTATCTACCCATTTTTTAACATGTTGACTTTCCAGCTTCTCCGGTAACTCTTCCCTTTGAAATGTTTTTATCCATTCATTTTCCTCGCTATAAGCCTTTTTCATATTTGCAAGCCTGTCCATCAGTCCTTCAAAATCGTTTTCATACATTTGCAACTGCGCCTGTATTTCTTCTTTTTTCTCCTGATATTCTGTCTGACCAATCTCATAGTCCCGGAATTTTTCATATAAAGGAATACGGTCTTTCTCTACCTGCTCCATTTCCTGGAATATCATCCATGCCTTTTCTGAATATTGCTGAGTCTCTTTCTGTAATAGCTGTTGCATTTTTTCTGTCTGCAAATATGCCTTCATTTTTTCAGCCATATCCATTTCCAGAGAAATTGCATTTTTTACTGCCTCTGTAACCTTAGCTTCTTCTATATAAATTTTTCTTTTCTTTGGTAATTCACTCATCTGCGGATTGAACACAAAAGCAACGTCACCACTTCGGAAATTTCTCAGGTACAGCGGCTTTCCAGTTGCTTCATCATAGATTTTTCTTACATATGGCCCCGGCTTCCCACCTATGATATTATCTGTAGTTGTTCGACTTTTAATAAGTCTTCTAGCCTGTTCAAAAACTCCTTCATCTAGTATTGGTGTTATTGAAAGCGTACAAACTTCTCCGTTGATTGTTTTCTGCCAATAGCCATCATATGCTGTACACTCTAAAATCCTCCGCAAAGCACCTTCGCTCCACTTATTTTCATAATGCGGCCAGTGCTTATGCCCCACTCTCGCATTATGTACCATTGGAGATTCTTCTCCTCGCTCATTCAGAATGGCTACTATCTTTTTTATAGAGATTTCTGCCAATGTCATTTGAAATATCTCCCGTACAATCTTCGCAGCCTCTTCCTCGACAATTAATTCTTTTCTATCTTCTGAAAGTATGTATCCATATTTTTCATCGTGAACTGTATAATATCCCTCTACCTGTTCACGAATCGCATATTCACGCATACTCTTTACCTGTACCGCAATTTTCTCTTTTCTGAAATACTCGTCTATTTCTTCCCTGCTTTTTCCAATACTGCAAAAATCGCTCTGTACTATCGCAAAGTGAAGTCCCGCCGGAAAGAATGTTTTAACCAGTACATCTTCCGCACAGGAAATATATTTTCCGCAACGGTCAACACTATCTACTACCACCATATCAAATTTACGGTTAATCCCATCTGCCGTCATTTCTTCAAAAGCTGTATTTTCATTTTCATCCTTTTTCCGGTCACTGTATTTTGCTACCAGCTTCCAACCATGTGATTGTATATAGTTCTGAATATGTTCATTCTGCTGTTGGATAATATCTGATGGAATTTTCTTTGTATTTTTGCACGATGTAGTCCTTGTATAACTTACGCACCGCATTTAAATCTACCTTCCCTTTCTTCCATTTCCCGAATATTCTGAGCTGCTTCTGTCATTTCCTGTATTTCGTCTGCATACTTAAAGCAAATTTCCAGACGGTCTTTTCCATACACAATGATTTTATCAATCAGAGTAACTACCGCTTTACGATCAAGCTGTGTAATATTCTGATAATACTTGAAATCCTCAATCCAAGGGTGTTCCCGTTTTCCCTCCGCAGATACCTTTTCTTTCCTCTGCTCTAATTCACGTTCTGCTTTTTCCGCATTATGCAGCTTGTCTGTAAATCTCCGATTATACTCATGGTATTCTTCTCTCGTCACAATGTTATCTAACATATCCTGATACAACCGGGTTTTTAAATCTTTATACTTCTCTACTTCCTCATGCAGAACCACCAACTGCTTTTCCAGTGAATCCAGTTCTGTCTTTTTATAATTTTTCATTCCACTGTTCTGAATGATATTCTCCGCATTTACCAATAAGGCAATCTGCCTTTGTATAGCATCCAAAACAACTTTATGAACCGTCTTTTCACTAATCAGATGTGAACTGCATCCATCTCCGTTTTTATATGTAGAACAATGGTAGTAATAATACCGCTTTCCATTTTTTGTTGTGCTTCTCTTCACCATGTTCTGCCCGCAATCTCCACATCGCAAAAATCCCGAAAAAATATATACGGATTCTTCCTCTGGTGCTGTGCGAGTATCCAGTTCCATCAATGACTGTACATACTGAAATATTTCCTCTGCAATAATCGCTTCATGCGTTTTCTCTACACGAATCCAGTTTTCTTCTGCTACTGGTCTGCACTCTTTTACTTTATAGTTGATTTTACGATTCTTTCCCTGAACCATTGTTCCTGTATATAACTCATTTGTCAAAATGCGATTTACAGTTGTGACCGCCCATTTAGGCTTGGCTCCTGAACGAAATCCACTATTATAATTCATACCACAGCTTCGTTTATATTCCATTGGTGGAAGCACTCCCATTTCATTCAGCTTCTCTGCAATCCTTTGAGGACTGTAACCGTCCATTTTCAGATTGAAAATATATCGGACTATATCTGCTGCATATTCATCTATAATGAGATGATTTTTATTCTCTGGATCTTTCTGATAGCCATACCCGGCAAAGCTGCCAATAAACTGTCCATTTTTTCTTTTTACATCTAACTGACTTCGGATTTTAATTGAGATGTCCCTGCAATAAGCATCATTTATCAGATTCTTAAAAGGAACAATGATCTGGTCTGCATCATCCGATTCTGCTGCACTGTCATAATGATCTGTAACTGCAATAAACCTTACTCCAAGAAACGGAAATATCTTTTCTAGGTATCTTCCTGTTTCAATATAGTTTCTTCCCAGTCTGGATAAATCCTTGACGATAATACAGTTGATTTTCTTTTTCTTCACATCCTCAAGCAATCGCTTAAATGCAGGACGTTCAAAATTTGTTCCACTGTAACCATCATCAACATATTCATCGACCAACGTGATCTCTGGGTGCTGTTTTACAAAATCGTTAATCAGACTTCTTTGATTGCGGATACTATCACTTTCCAATTTATCTCCGTCTTCTCTGGAGAGTCTGAGATAGTCCGCTGCTAATATAGACTTTTGATTGAAATACATAAAGCCATCAACCTCCTAATTTACTATGCCATCCGGCAGTGTAAACCAAGAAATTCATGGCTTCTTGAATGCTTTTAAATTTTGACCCAACACCATATTAACATAACTTCTGGCTCACTGCTATACCTTTTTTCATTCTTTTTAAATTTCTTTCCATCCTGTTTTTCTTCATTTTCATAACGAGATACACCTGCTCAGGCTTTCTTCCAGTGTACATTTTCCAGTAAAACTTATTTTTACCGCTACTCCATGGGAGATATAGCAATACGGATTTTTAATCTGCCTAATATAATCTGCAATCCGTTCCTCCTGTGGCAGTTCTGTTTGTATCTGCACCTGCTCTATATCTACCAGACTGCTTGTGTCTACCGTTCTAATATCTATCTCTGCCATCTCCTGCATTTCTTCTGGTGTTGGTAATTCTTTCTCTGCCATTTTTACACCTCCCGGAAAAAATTACTTCTACCTATAAAGCTCGGCAGAGGGTATTTACCAACCTGCATTTCGTGTTTTTTTATTTTTTTCATTTTGAGGGTTGGTAAACAGGCTTTCCAAAGCCTTATTAGTAGAGGGATTTCTTTCTTAGAGCAAGTTTCGCCCTGGCTGCCAGAAACCCGGTTCCCGGATTTTGACAGCAGGCAACTTGATGGGGATTTTACTCCCCATACCCTCAAGCACAATCAATGATTGTTTCATTGGTTCCCATTTGCATGGTCACAGCGTAATAATTTTTTATTACTTAACTTTCACAGCAGACTGTGAATTTTACTTACAAAAACAACTGGAGGATTAAAATTATGACAAGACCTAAAAAGGAAGAAATGTATCGTAACCATCGTATTACCGTTCGTTTCACTGAGACAGAATTTTCAATTATCGAAACTGCCGCCAAACAAGCTAATATGTCATTAGCTTCTTATGTGCGAACACAAGTTTTAAAAGGAAAAGTACAGACCAAAATTGAAATAGTTGCTGATGTTCCAGAAATAAAGAAACTGCTCGCAGAGTTTGGAAAGATAGGCAGCAACCTCAATCAGATTGCAAAATATTTTAATCAGGGTGGGATTCTTTCTCAGGAAATGCGTGGAGAAATAAATAAGCGACTTCGAGATTTATATGAAATGAAATATAAGGTAATGGAAATGGCAGGTGACTTTCATGGCAATACTGAAACATATCGCAAGTAAAAATGCAGATTATGGAGAAGCTGAACGTTATCTGATTTTTCAGCATGATGAATATACACAGAAGCCTATTCTTGATAAAAACGGTCATATGCTTATTCGTGAGGAATACTATCTTGATGGAATAAACTGCGATCCATTTACTTTTGCAGCGGAATGTCAGGAAACAAATGCTTATTTTCATAAGAACCAGGCTTACAATGAAATTAAATCCCACCACTATATCATCAGCTTCGATCCTAAGGACCGGGATGAACATGGATTGACCGGAGAACTGGCGCAGCAGCTTGGCGTAGAATATGCCAAAGAGAATTTTCCCGGACACCAGGCACTTGTCTGTACTCACACTGACGGTCATAATGGTAGTGGCAATATTCATGTGCATATCGTAATCAACAGTATCCGCAAATATGACACTGAGCCTCAGCCCTATATGGAATTTGACCGGGATTCAAAAGCTGGCTATAAACATCATCTTTCCGATAGATACCGAATCTATTTAAAGCAAAAAGTCATGGATATGTGTACCGCCAATGGGTTGAACCAGGTAGACCTTCTAACACCTGCGGAAAGGAAAATATCTGAAAAAGAGTACTGGGCAAAACGCAGAGGACAAAAAAAACTTGATAAACACAATGCACAGCTTGAAAAGAAAGGGCTGACTCCAAGGCAGACTACTTTTCAAACCGAGAAGCAATATCTTCGTGATGCGATTGATACAGTTGCTTCACAGGCAATATCACAAGAAGATTTTTCCAGATTGCTGTCTGAAAAATATAATATTACATTCAAAGTCAGTCGTGGCAGATACAGCTACCTGCATCCCAATCGCAGTAAATACATTACTGGAAGAAGCCTTGGTACGCTTTATGAGGAAAAACATCTTCTGCAAATATTTCAAGAAAATTCTACCTCACAGATTACTGAAAATCCGGTTCCTGATATTTCTCAAGTTGTTAATTCTTCAACTCCAACAGTTTCTGCCTACACTGCTACAACTACAGAAGCTCCACATACTTTCCTCTTTATAAAATCTGATTTACGGTTGGTAACAGATTTGCAGCATTGTATTAAAGCACAGCAAAGTCAGGCGTATGCTCAAAAAGTAAAACTGTCTAACCTGAAAATGATGGCTCAGACAGTTGCCTATGTACAGGAACATGGCTTTCAATCCAAGGCAGATTTAGATACAGCTCTTTCCGATGCCTCTGCTCAAAGCACTGATGCAAGAAATACACTAAAATCCACAGAGAATACTTTGAAGAATGTCAATGAACAGATTCATTATACCGGACAGTATCTTGCCAATAAATCTATATATTCTGATTACCGCAAAAGTCGGAACAAAGAAAAATTTTATGATGATCACCGGGCAGAACTTACACTCTATGAATCTGCCCTCCGAATACTCAAAGAAAAATCACAGGGCAATAAACTTCCTACATTAAAAATGCTGCGTGAGGAAAAGAATCGCTTAACAGAATTACAGACGATGCAACGTGAAGACTTTAATGCCCGACGGGAACATGAACGGGAACTCCGTACAGTGTGTTCCAATGTGGATATTATTCTTGGAACCTCACAAGTTCAAAATCGCCAGCGTGAACATACACAAGAAAAATCATAACCGACTTTTTTTCATAAAAATAGAGGTTCTTCCTTAAATCCAGGGAAGCAAACCTCTATTTCTCTATTCTACCTTTTCTCCATCTACATACAATATAAATTTTTCAGGGTTGTGGATAATATCATATTCCCCATTTTCTTCATCTGATAAATACGCTATCTCACAGAATTGCTTATTATCGTTAAAGTCGTTTTCCGTCTTATATACATTGATCTGTAATTCTGTCGGGCATACCATATCATAAGAAAACTTTATAGACTGAAAAGAATTTTCCCTGCACATTTTTATAATCTGTTTTGCCAGTTCCTTTTTATCAGCAATTTCCTCCTGATTTGCTACAACTGTTAAATGTTCCGTAGTGTTAAATCTCGTACTATTGACTGCATCAGGAATTTCCGAAAGTTCCTTCGACTGCACTCTATAAAACCCACTACATATACACAATACACATATGAAACAAACAACTACCAGTACAATTCCTTTTATCCTCTGCTTTTTCAATCCATCTCCTCCTCATTGATATGGGTTCCGAAAACAGAACCTTTGTTACTTTCTATCTTAACCCTATAATGAGGGAAAGACAAGAAAAAGGTGGAGATAGCCGTTGATTAAATATGATAAATTGTGGCTTACCATGCAGGAAAGAGGTATCACAAAATACACTCTTCACAAAGAATATCATTTCAGTAAGTCCCTGATACATCGTTTGCAGAATAATGAAGGTGTCAGTATGAACACCATCAACACTCTCTGTAATATTCTGGATTGTAAAATTGAAGATATTGCAACACACTATAAAGACTAGCCCTAACTGATTATTCGGCACTGGCCAGTCTTTTTCTATGCAAAAAAAGAAGCCAGCCACAACTGTGACCAGCCTCTCATTTTTATTTTTTTGTACGCTCCACGTCTTGTCCCATTATCTGCTGCATTGCTTTCTGTCCACTACGCTTGGCAACTTCTTCCTTTTTCTCATTCAGCTTCGCAAGAACGGATTCTTTTGGACGCTTCTTTTTATCTTTCGGTGCAGAATTATTTCTAAGTCCGTCAATCATATTATAATTTGCTTCCTCTGTAATTTCCGCACTTCTCAGGTATTCCCCATTTTCCAGATACTTCTGCCAGTTATCCAGTTTCGGTTTACTATTTTCTGTCTGTTCCTGCACTGGCGGATGCAGAGAATCAAGAATTTTCTGTTTTACTGCATCATCAAATCCATTATATGTGCTATCTACAATCACTTTGCCGTCCTGGTTCAAAACTACATACGCAACATCTTTCCCATACTGCTCATGTTCCATAAGGAAATAATTCTTGCCTTCTACCAGCAGATAATCTATTACTTCCCATGATCCGTCTTTTCCCTCTATTTCATAGCCAACTGTATCCTTCGTAAGTCCACCGTTTTCCGAAGATGCAACTTTCATAAAATCAGAAATCTCTATAAAAGCATCTTTATTTACATAGTAAACAGTCGTGATACCATTATCATTCAAGATCATCACGTCACTGGTACTGATTGCATGACCTTTATAATTATGTGGTTGTTTCTTCTCCAGCTCCTTTTTTATCTGCTCTGGCGTTTCTCTCGGTTTCATTGTTCCAAGATACACCTGTTCATAATTTTTCACCTGCACAGGAATCTGATCCTGTGCAAGTTCTTCATAGGTACGGAAAAGAAGGTTTCTCAATTCCGGCTTCTTTTTTAACTGATAAACTGCAAACTGACTTCTACTCATTCTCCATCCACCTCCAAGTCTGCTTTATAAATCTCTACGGTTCTTTCCAGCTCTTTGTATCCTTCATCGCTAAGATAATATAGCTTCTGAATTGTTGTAAATATCAGATACTTCATATCTTCATCCAGATAGGAAAAAATTTCATCCATAGCATTCATTGTCTGAATCCTGTCACCCGCATCAAAAATCGCAACAGCAATATATTCATCTTCCTCAAATCTTACCATCATAATGACACCTCTCCCTTCTTATGTGTTCTGGATTTTTCTTTCGTTACAGTCTGTTCCTGCTCTTTTATTTTTGCCTGACGTTCCCGGAGTGCCTGAAGAACAGATTCTTTTCTGCTCTTTGGATGTGAAACATTATCTTTCTGTATAGGCTTATCTCCAACTGCCTGTTCTGTTCTTTTTGTAAGTTCCTGCTTCCTGGCAAAATATTTTTCCACATCATCCATTGCTTTCTGAACTAATGGACTTTCCTTATAGTGTTTAATCATCTCCACTCCTTCCCTGTCAACTTTTCCAAGTCGCATAAGATCATACGGTCCGTCATAATCACTTCCATCGTGCAGTTCAAATCCAACACCTTTTATCCCATTCATACGTTCAGCGGGAATGGTTTCATAAATGTGTAAGGCTTCTTCCAAAGTAAGATTTTCGTGGTACTCACCCATAACTGGAAATTCCATGCACTCTGCAACATAAAAAGTGATCGTGGCTTCTGTCTGCTCCTGCTCTAACGGTCTAGTAAAAATAGAGAGTGTTTCTGCATTTTCCAGACGTGAAAGTAATGACCGGGCAGTAATTACATCACTGTCTATATTCGATTCTTTTGACACCTCAGTCAGCCAGTCTTTTAAACCAGCTGTCTCCCTGTGCAAAATATCTTCTGTGATTTTCTCGACCTGTTCGTCCCTATTTTCAACAGTATCCTTATATTCATAAGTATCATACTCGTAACTAAAATTATCCAAGTCCACTGCGAGTTTCCTGATTTCCTGCTGATCAAGATAGGCTTCCGATTCCTTTATATACTCTGCCAAAGTAATTCTTTCTTCTAAGATTGGGTTAATGTCTACTTTAATGCCTGCTATTGCCATACCATACGAATTCAATTCGTTAAAAAAACTATCCTCTCGAATATTTCCTCGATAAGAAAGCACCACATCAAGATCAGAATCCGCACGATACAGGTCATCTCTGCTTCTGGAACCATGTACTCTCGCCCCAATCAATGTAACTTCATTTTCCAGTCCCATTTCTTCCAGAACAGCTCTTGCATGAAATAAAACTTCATATTCAATTTCTGCCCTGTCCATCCCATTCAATGCTGTTTCACATCTGCCAAGTTCCGAAGTGAATCGAACATCTCCACTGGCCAGCACTTCTTTAGAATGACTGATTACCTTATCCCGAAACTCCCTGTCATCAACTTTTACACATTCAACATCTTCCAATCCTTCATTTTTCAAGCTGGCATACATTGCTTTCTGAATAGAATCTTCTGGATTCCCACAGGCATCTCCTGAAATTTCATGAAGTTCCTGATCATAAACCAGGTATTTATAGCCATCCTCCGTCGGTTGCACTGTTAAATACATACCAGACATTTTAAATTGTACGGTTATTCCCTCATAACTTTTTAATGCCGCTTCCCTGTCATAACCATCAAAAAAAGCCTTTGGGCAAGTACGTTCAAATTGTATCTTCTCCAGTCTCTCTTCTTCTGCATATTCAATTTCTGCATACATTTCTTCATAATCCATCACGCTTGCATCTTCTATCGAAAGTCCATCCTCTTCCAAAATATTCTCCATTGCTTCAGTAATAGAAATAGTCGGATCATCATAAACGCCGCCATCCAGTTCCAGATAATCTTTATCATAGAATGTATAATCATAACCATCTTCTACCGTCTGAATTGTAAAATACTGATCTCCAATCTGGTATGCTATCTCTGTATCATGCACTGCCAGACTGTTTCCTATTTCTTTAAAAGTATTGTATATCTGCGGATTCAGCCATCCTTCCACTTCCTGGCAATCATAAATCAATGTATCTATTCCATTCTTACACTGAATAAAATCAAGACTACCTCGCAACGGTGCTGTATTTTCAATTCCAAGAGCTTTCATTTTATGATTAGGCAGAGAGTAATATGCTCCAAGGGCAGCTCCAAGATCCTTATATCTCTCGATCTTCATCCCACCTTTTGCTGCCAGATCTTCGATCACATAATATTGGTCAATATAATGATTTTCTGGCATTTTCAGGTCAATGCCATTATTTTCTCTGACTTTATGTATCTCGAAAAAGCTGAATTTCTGTTCTTCCCCCTGCAGATTCTGTCCGGTCAGTGTCGGTTCCCATGTATCTTTACTGATCGTCTGCTGTTCCGTTATTTTCATAACTGTCCCGTCTGCTAAGATGACTGTTGCCTGGTCTGGAAGATCTATCAGGTCATACACCGTTGCACCATTTTCTTCCAGATATTCTGAAATAGCTTCCCTGGCTCCTTCATCAAATCCATGCCAGATGTCCTCTGCCACCAGTGTCCCATTTTCCGATACGATAATATCTGCCACGTCCTGACCGTATTCCTCATTTCGCATCTGGAAGAATCGCTCCCCATGATATGTTTTCATATCCATCGCATACCAGGTGCCTGTATGTCCTTCTGCTTCATACCCTCTTGTAGTTTCAGTGATATGCTGATTTTTTACACCAAGCACTTTTTCCAATTTCCGGGTGCGGATTTCGTTTCTTGCCATGTCAATAAAACCATTTAGGACTGCCGGATGGCTGCTCACAATATAGTCCCTGTTCAGATCCATTCCCCGACTGATATTTTCCGGAATATCAATGCCATCTGCCCACCGTTTATTGCCATCAGAAAATCTTCCATCATAGGAAAGCTGTTTCAATGTATTTGCCAGAACAAATGCAACCCGTTCTTCCCCGTATTTTTCAAACACGCCTACTGCAGCATCTGGATTTAAACGCATACCGTCGAATCCCTCTGTGATTGCCTGTTCAATTGCATTTTTACAGTCAATGTTCAGTTTTCTGGAATCCAGGTAAGCATCTACATTTCTCTCCTGCATAGCCTTTTCCAAAGTTCCCATATAAACTTCCGGATATGCTTTTACTGGATTGGCATTTAACATTTCAGCTCTCTGTGCTACAAAGTCCGGCAGTTCTGTAAATCCAAAAGAATCTACATAGTATGCGGTTAATCTGCCGCCCCGGTTCATAATGATCACATCACTGACTGACATGGAATGCCCGGTAAAATCGTTTGGTCGTTCTATATTAAAACGCTCAAAGAGATTATCCAGTGTCGTAGCATCTCTCAGTCTTTCACTGTAAACCATCTGATAGTCTTTGCCATCTACGGTAAATCCCATTTCTTTTGCCGCTTCCAGACTTAAAAACTGATACCCTCTTTCTTCCTGTCTACTGTTGATCTGGTAAATTCCATAGCGGTTTCCATCACTTTCTAAAAGAAGTGTTTCTTTGATTTTTGCTTTTTCTTCCGGTGTCATAACCGTTTCCTGACTTCTCCGGTAATTTTCCCATTCAAATTTCGTCACTCCGAATAATCCGTCATGCTGTAAAATATCCAGTTCCAGATTCATAATTCTTTGCAACTGTTCCTGACCGCCAACTGCTCCGGTCAGTCCATAAACCGTTACTCCCTCATGGTGCAATTCCACTGCCCGTTCCCTGGTAAGCGGAAGCATACTTTCTGAATAAAATCCGGCTTCATGCAATTCTGATAAACCGATCATCGAATCCGGCAGACTGTCAATCTGTTTCTCCGCTTCTCCAATCAGTTTTAGTACCGCTTCTCTGTTTCCATCCAGAATAGATTCAGCAAGGCTCTCTGCCAGTTTTTCCGTTGCTTCCCTATTATCCAGTCTATAAGCAAAATTCACGATAAGGTTCCTCTGGTCATTACTGAAAATCGTCCGTTCCTGTTCAAGCCGGTTGATGGTCTGCTCCGCATACTGCATGGCACTCAGTTCTTCTATCTGCTCCACAGCAGTTACTTCCTGCTCTGGTCTTTCGACCTGAAGTTCCTTGAGTTTTTCCTCAATCTGTCCGATCATATCAGCAGAAGTCTTACGAATGGTGTCCATAGAAGCACGAAGCTCTTTCATATTTTTACCGGAAGACCAGCTCGCAATATAGGAAAAGGAATACTCTGATGTATCCAGTCCAAAATGGTTGCATACCACATAGGCAACACTTTCAGCTTCCACTTCCCTTGTAAGCTGGTCTTTTACAATGCCCTCCGCTTCCATCTGGTCACGATCATGCAATACTGCATGTGCCGTTTCATGCACCGCTGTTTTCATGGTCTGTGCTTCACTCATGCCAGGCTGGATAGCAATATATTTATCGACAAGCTGATAAAAGCCTTTCGCCTCCCCATCAATCTCAAGAAAGCGGATAGGAACCGGGGCAACCCTTTTTAATGCTTCCATAAAATCATGGTAGATCAGAATATCCCCCTCCAGTTCTGATACCTCAAATTCTGGAATTGGTTCTCCTGTGGTCTGGCTGACATCAAATACTGTCGTGACCCGGAATTTTGTAATAACACGCTCTATTACTTCTGTTTCCGGCTGTCCATCTTTCCCAATCACAATCTCTCCTGTTTCCGGATCAGTCTTTTCAATCTCCTGTTTCTCTTTATATGGAGCCGGGGCAATAATCTGGATGCCTTTTTCCCCTCTTTTTACCTGTCGGTTGAATTTCTTCTGCCATGCCTGATACCCCGCTACCAGTGTTGCTTCCGGTTTCTGCATAGCGATCAACAATGTATTATTAAAACTGTAATTATGGAACTTTGCCATTGTATTCAGATATTCCGTATATTTTTCTGATGTGAATATTTCTGCAACACCCTGTTCCAACTGCTCTGTAATCTGCTTTAACTGTTCTTCTCTGTTTGCCATAATCAAATCCTCCATAGAAAAATCCCGCCAAAGCTATGGTCACTCTGACGGGATACCCTTTATAACTCCTGTTCGTGTTTCTTTTTTGGTTTCTGCTGTATTTCGCCTGTCTGCTCCTGCTGTTTCTGTTCTTTCAGCCTTTCCAGAATAGATGTTTTATGAACACTGTCAGCAATTCTGTCCTGTCGTTCCTCTGTCACGTTTACTTCCGGATTTTCCCCAATGCCCTCATCTGCCAGAAGATTTTCTCCCCCTTTCTCATCCATGTTCAGCATGGCATTTAGTTCTGCCAGACGTTCCATTTTTTCACTCAGTTCCGCTTCTTTCGGGAATGGCTTCTGCACCTCTTCCTGTGCGGTCTTTAACTGCTGTTGTACCGTTTCCAGATTCTGCTCGGTATCTGCCAGCTTTTTCTCGATTGCAGAAAGTGCATTATGAATCCTCTGGATATTGCCCAGAGTATCCTTTCCGAACTCAATCTTATAAGAACATTTTCCCTTGATCGTCATGGTATAAGTATTCGACAGGAAATTATATTCTGAAGAAAGTGCAAAACCATGATATTCTCCAATCTGCCCGGCTGATTTTACGGACTTCAAACCGGATGCTGCTGAAATAAGTGCAACTCCCGCTTCTTTTTTATCCGTATACAGCTTTCCACCGACTGTCATTGCAAAGTGGTCATTATCCTGTAAATCTATTCTTTTTACTACATCTGCATCCACACGCATACCGGCAATCTTTTCTTTTAATGCGGTAATCTGCACCGGATACCTCTTTGCAATATCCGATTCCAGACGATAGATCTGACTGGTGTGGTTTGCTTTCAGTAGTTTCAGCTTACTTACCTGCACATCCAGATCCATTTTTTCCTTGATGTACTCGTTTCCTGTTGCCAGTGCTTTAATCTCTGCATATGACAGGGCTGTATCATCTACATCCTCACAGGCACGAACCGGGGATTTACTGGTCATGATCTGCGAAATAAACTTCTGCTTGTTTTCCAGAATCTGCCACATGTACGAATCGAATGTATTTTCCGTTACATACCGGAAGATTTTTACCTTATCATTCTGATTTCCCTGTCTTAGAATACGTCCCTCCTGCTGTAGGCTAAGTACCCAGCGCCTTGCCATATTGCTATGGTAGGTTTCCAAATACT